>Ga0233342_1000006_pt1 | contig 61594 bp, 34 predicted proteins | sample GEONDECOMP273_FD_180706 | JGI IMG/M metagenome (GOLD analysis project Ga0233342, IMG submission 180706) | Leaf litter microbial communities from Shasta-Trinity National Forest, California, United States - GEON-DECOMP-273 | ecosystem: Environmental > Terrestrial > Plant litter > Unclassified...
TGATAGCCCTGTATATAGCCTCATGGTTCGATTATTTAAGTCAAACGCAGCGTGTTGAAATTAGGATCGCTTCGTAGCGAGAAAGGGGGACCACCCTCTAAGCCCAAGTATTCCTCAATGACCGATAGCGTACAAGTACCGTGAGGGAAAGGTGAAAAGAACCCTAGGAAAGGGGCGGAGCTGCTCGACTAAAAGGAGAGGGTTTTTGGAATTCACGGACCAACCGGCATGGCATGTTTCGTCGTTTTACTTCTTGCTAAATCGATCGGACCTGGGTCAATTAGAATATTTCCCCAAGCAAGAATAGGGCTCCTCGCTATCGCTCGGCCTTTGGTTCACACGGCGCACATCTATTGGCTGGGTTAATAAAGAAGGGGAAGGAGTTATTGATTGGGTTAACGAAGCGGAGATATATATCTGGAAAGCATAACCTAGCACAAACCATTTTCTCTGGCCCTGGATTCATTCCTGCAATGAACCCCTGCCTGGGATACTTATTATGTAACCCGCATTTTTTTAGATTCTTTTATTTATCTATTCCCACCCAACCGGAGTTGCTCGACCAAAGGGAGAGGGATTCTGTTTCTTTCTATTATTACCCATTCCCTATTATTATTTAAGGTATTGTGTATCCGCTCTTCAATTCATGTATTCGTGTGGAGTTGAGTGAAGAAAAAAGAAACGGCTCCAGCTTCAGTAGGGAGTCATAGTATAGCCTCTATGGCCCAAGGAGGAACAGAAGTAGAGGGCCTAGGGAAAGCGATAAGTATAGGTCCTGCACCTTCCCAGTCAGCTGCTTCGTCTTTGTAGAGAATAACTACGGTATTTCTTCCACCTTTTCAAATAGCCAGAATAGAGGGGAATGAACGACCGGAAGTTGTCACCCTTAAATAATAATGAATAGGCATCCATTCCATATCCTGCAATTGCCAGTTCCAAATTGGTATGCCGGATGCTAACTATTTATTTCATGCATGCAAAACCAACCTAGATCTGAGCATGCGAAACCAACCTATACCTTATGAAAGAATATAAAGTAGCGTGGTGGATTGTTGAAACAGCATAAACTTGGCAAAACATCCATTAACGCTATGGAAATTGGAGGAGAATTTGAAAACCCAAATCGAACTAATTACTGAACACACCATAGGGATTCATGGCCAGGAGAATCATTTTATCTTTGGAGATAAGACTAACTGGGAAGAATAAACTCACTTCATTGTTCTACTTAAAAAGGGGGAGAGAATCAACTTTACGAAAGGATAATCCCCCTTTCTTATTGGCTTAGCACCCTGGAATTAATTAGTGTGGAATAAAGGGGTTTATATAGGGTAGGACCATTGGTGTAGGTACGACTTGGTGAAATTCGATCCCCTTTTTCTATAAAAAAGGTGTTGGTTCGACAATTGGCTCCGGTGAGTCCCCCCGTATTTCTTTATATTAAAGGTTAGCTGCGCTGACATTATTTCTTTGTCCTGGCAACCATTATTCCTTAACCAACCTTCGTCCCTGTCCCTGATATATAAAAAAGGATTTCCCCTGTCTAATCCCTTGCTAATCCTTGCCCGATGCGGACAAGCACCGTAGGACCTTCGCTCATCCGAATCTGAATCATTCTCCCAAGTAATCTAGTGGAAAGGAATTTAGGTATACCCAACTCTATTTATTCCATGGTCGGCCATACATCACTAGATATTTGAAAGGGTCGCTAAAAATGAAAGAATTGCCTGATTTAATAGTGATTAAGTTTAACTGCTATCCCCTACTATTCTAATGAGGGAACAGAGAAAGCCTACAGCCTGAGGAATGAGATCCATTCCTACCCCCCCCCTAGTTTATTATAAAGGTTGGTTGGGGGCAATGAAAGATGAAAAGGGCCTTAATCAAAGCATCTTTAGTCGGTGGAATGAACATTTTGCAATAGATTTCTCAAAAAAGCAGGTGGAAAGAAAGAAATTCTAGTCATGGTTGGGAGGCGGAGGTTCAAAATGAATAAGTTGGAGAACCGTACGTCGCGGAAGTGCCAGCAGTGGCTAACTATAGGTAGAACCAAACCACCAAATGCGAGTCGAGGCAAAAGAAATAGGCAATTTATGGGAAAGCGAAGGTGGTTGAGATAGATCCAGTACACGCAAGCGTAGGAGTAGGCGCCCACCGAACCCATATTTCTATTGTTCCCGGCTCCCGTACCCGCATATTATTTACTTCCATACACGACTTATTTACTGATTCAATTGAACTGATTGATCCTGCTCTCTAACTAGGATTTATTCCGATTGAAGAGAGTTTCCCATGGACCCCGAAAAATGATGGGGCCACTTCTGGGATAAGGCTGAGTGCGCTGGTCTCAAATTGCTTGAACTGCTGCTCCAAGTGGCTGTGCCAGTGGTCCGAGGTGTCTTCTGCTTCAATGATGAATGCCTGACCTTTCTACAGATTTGGTGTTTTGGGCTAGTTTTGCTAAACTGATGCTGATTCCTTATCTGTGCCTACGTCCAGCTTCTACAACTACATATGTGTACCTTCTATGCTGATGGCTGAAACACTCTTAGCGCTTATTTTTCCTTAATGGTTACGTCGTGGAGATTTTATCATCCAGCTGATTATCAATTTTGGTGATTCGATCACGGTAGGTGCGTCATCGAAGCGCGAGGGTGCATCGTATAATAACAGATATGCGTATTTACCAAGCGAGCTGGGACCTTCGAATGGATCAATTCATCGATCGAAGTGCGAAGCATGCATCATATAATAAGATTTCGTGCATTTCTGTAGCGGGAGTAGTAGTTTAGGGACGTTACCTGGTCCAACTTAACCAACAGGATCACTTGCTTCCACTACTGGATTGACTGCTTACTCTCTATGTACAGATATCTCTTGCATCTATGCTTAACCAACTGGTGAATAATAAATAGCCACATAAATAGAATCTTATGCTGGACTGACTTCTGAACCAACTGTCTTTACTATTGTTGGGTTCCCCTATTGGTGCTTCTTTTGCTCGGGCAACTGGGTCAACCGCTGCTACTAAGGACTCATAATATTTACCAAAAACATCTGAATCTCAATAACTAAAGGTAAAATGAGTATGCAAACCAATAGAATTAGCCCAATTTAGGTGGACCGAACCCAAATGCTCAAAGGCTAGAAGAATAGCCCCAACAGGCAAACCCCATACAAAGGAGGGGCATGCCCGCTAGGATTTGACCCTAGGTCTTCATAAAAACACCTGCTCCAATTTTCCACTAGACCATAGCCTGACAGACATCCTCAAACTTGCTTTTGCTTACTCATGTAGTCTTTTGTAGTCTTTCTTTTTATGGCGAGGTTCTGGAAGGGTTCCACATGTGTCTTCAAAGGATGCTCCCTGATTCGACTAACTGCAAAACCATTCATCGAGAGATGGATAGCATTATTGTATAGTAATGCCAGCGGAGTATTTGGCTTTGACACTAATGTCCAAGAAAGGAAGACTTTAATGCGCCACTATATCTAATTGAATTAGCCACTTAGGGACGAGCCTGCTTGCGCATCCTCATCGGTAACCTACCATACTTCCTCATTGGTAAAACCCTAATTGTGTAACCTCATAATTGCATTGGTAACCCTTATTGGGTAACTTCATTATCGAGTATCAGCCATCATCGAGTAAAACCATCAACTCTTGGATAAGCTCTTGGGATCAGGTACAAGCAACACCCTCTTGTATTTAAAGCGTAGATACCTGAATATAGTAACCAGAATAGATACCAGAAATATACCAGCATATATACCGGAATATAGTAACCAGCATCGGCACCTGACATCGACTATATCGGCTATGCTCGGTTATCATAGCCATCCGACCCGATCAAAACGAGTTGTTGTTATTATACAAAAATAAGGTAACAAGGTAAGGTATGAATATAGCTAGGTTCGTTCAGAGGTACCCAAGGAAGAGTGTAAGGCAGTTTACAATAAACAAGAGGTGAGAGCCAAGCGGATGATCGTGGATGCTTCATCTGATCCCTCATATATCTGATAAGAAGACGACGAAGGATATGTAAAATGCCCTGGTTAGCCCAGAAAAAGAATATAAAAAGGTACTACGGTGCTTGTCCGCATCGGGCAAGGTGCGTAGCTCTTTCCCGACAAAGGAGGGGAAGGAATATTATATTGCATAACAGACTCAGATCAGTAGATATGACCAGACCAGACACCCAAGGTTAAGGAAATACAAGCATGATAAGTGGGTTATGTTTTCAAACTTCTTTTATGTTGTCAACATTCTTATTGTCCCTAGAGAAATCAATTATATATAACTAATTTATAAGATTTTCTTGTTGGGTTCAGACCTCCTAACCTTTACTGTTTAATCTACTCTATAAAAATCATGCACAGGGATGAGGCGTTCAAGCCCTCCATCCCACAGGGATCAGGAAGCTCAATTTTCCTAGGTTCATCCAGAGAATAAAAGAGAATATATGTTATTTAGGTCTCAACCTGGTCTCGCCCTTTTCAGCGACTTAAAGCTTCCTCACACTGAAGTGACTTTTGTCTTAGGAGCCAACCTGACTGGACCTATCCTGACTGGACCTATCCTGACTGGGTATAATATTTTATTCAGTCAATAATAAAAAAAGCATGACTGTTTTTACGGTTCTTACCCCTACCAATTTATCTGACTCGAAGCTATCTGATCACAAAACTGCCTTATAAAGCAGCTTTATATCGAGGCTATCTTATCACCAAGACTACCAAGAAGATATACGTATGGAAACAATACTCATCTCACGATGTCTTATAGTAACTGACCCCGGTTAACCAGCCTACTCCTCTAAGGATTAATTATAGCAACTGACTGACCGGTTAGCTAGCCGCTATTGAGGGTAAATGAGTCCTTTTCTTATGTATGCTCTTACACTTAGGAAGAAAGCAGAGTAAGCCCAATGGTTCCTTACTTTACGCCTACAAAAGATGTACAAAAGATGAGAGATGTCATTTTATCGTAACCTTTCGCTTGTGAAGGAGGGTAAGCAAAATGGGTGGGTCCTTATGGAGGAGGGCAGGAAAAATGGGTCCTTATTACCTCAGATTAATACAATAACAACGATGATTGAGCTAGGTTAACCTAACAACGGCTCAGCTATTCATAGACAGGTGGTTGAATTGGTCTTTACCTTACGCTTATGAAGGAGGTCTTACCTTGTTACAAAGGAGTATAGGCATCGCTATTGGGGTCCTGACCTTGCCCGATGCGGACAAGCGACTTCGTACCTTATACTCCTCTTAAAAAGAAGATAAGTGCGAAAGTAAGATAGGTGCAACGGGTCCTTACTTTATGCTTATGCATGCTAACCTTGAAGGTGGAAGGAAAGTGATTTAGTCCGTACCAGCCAGCTGCTCACTTTGACGAAAGCGGTTAGGTCAATACTACTAGCGGTTCATGAAAATATATGTTACGATATCCCCACCCGAGTCTGTCTCCTCGCCTGAGCCTACCTTATTCTACCTTACCAGAGCCTGCCTGACCTGAGTCTACCTCACCTAGGTTTGCCTGAGTCTGTCTCGACCTGACCTTACCCTACTTCCCTACGATGATTGTTGTTTCCGTTCTTCGTGTTGTTGGTTTATTCGTTATGGGTTGCGCTCAATCCAGGAGCGTTTTCCATCAACTTGACTGGTATCAAAGGAAGGATGGGTCATAATCTAGTTTGATCCGGTTTAATCTGGTCCGGGCAGGGATGGGAAGGAGAACAGAAAGGGAGAGGGAGAGAAAGGGTCTATTGCAGCTAGTTATGGACGTCAGCTATTAGGATTTTGAGAAAGTTAGTGCATAAGTTTGTTAATGAGTAGAGACTTGTTAGTGTTTTATAAAGAGTAATAGCATAGAGAATAGGTGGCACTGAGTCACAAGGTTATCCCACAATGGAAACTAGATATAAAGTTACTCTTACCTAGATGTAACCTATTCAATATGTTCCACCTGAATATACATAGCCATTAGAGCAAGGACCTAAGCCAGAATAGTTCCAGTAGTAACCAAAGGGATAGGACCAGAGCTTTAGAGGCATTTATATTAGAGAGAGAGCAGAATAGGCGAGACTCCTACGAGTAGACTAGTAGATATGATTATGTAGATATGATTATGAGTAGGCTAGGGCCTAAGAAGGCTAAGATAAGGGGGGTATAGGACATCCTTCACTTTTTACGGGGCATTATAGGGGTGCCATAGGTATAGACACATCCTATAGGTGCAAGTCCTAGCCATACTAAAGAACAGAGGATAGCTCAATTTACCTAGGAGAGAGATAATGCATTTCTTACATAGATTACATTTAGGGAGATGGTAAAGGGGGTGGGTAAGGAGGCACGAGTTTAATGATAATTGCTTAAAAGGTTGTCACAGAGCATGAGGCTTTGGAGAAGGAGGTAGAGAGTCTATAGGTATAAAAGAAAATAGGTTACATTTTAGTTTTGGAGATAGTGACTCAGATGGAGGTAAAGGCGGTTACTTCATAGTAGTTAGTGCCGCACTAATAGCACTTCAACTTAGAAAGAGTAGTCCATTCATTCTTAGAGTAACTATTCCTAGGAGTACATTATGCTATAGGCCCCGATAATAGACTATGAGTTGTGGAGGTGATTCCAGTGGAGGTTCCTAAGCATTATAGCATAAATTGAGTGGTACTTCAGCTAGTATTAACAACCAAGGACACTTAGTAGTAGATGGATCTAATGAGACTATAGGAAAGGGTGACATTGCAACAATAGTAGGTAAACATAACCCTCGCATCCAGATCTAGGAGTTAACACAACAGACCATCCGAGTTTACTAGTATTTTTAGGTAGCCATAAGCTTTCATACTAAGCACAATATAATTAGCTACGCCCTTACTCCTGTAGTTTATCGAGCGGCTTCACTAATGAAGCAACAGAATCAACAGAGTAAACTGCTTAACCAACTGCTGCTTTTCCTGATGCTTAAGCTACTGCTACTTAAGGTGCTAGATCCACGGGCTCTGGATCCGGAACATCAGACTCTTCAGCTCGCTCTATAAAAAGTATTCATCTCGACCTGGAACATCCGGCTCTGAATCTGGAGAATCAGACTCTCGCTCTCTAAAACCAAAGCCACTACCCCTTTCTCTATACATATATAAAGGGAGTTCTCTTTCTCGTTCTCACAAGATATGGGTGATTCACGCGGGAGCTTCTCTTGGCTCTCATTCACTCCTGGGGCCGCAGCAGCAGAAATGCCCTTTGGTTGTGGGTGACCTTCTTAAATGCTGCTATTATATATGGGATTAGTATGGGGGCGAGTAGTTGGCAGGCTGGTAATTTTTAGAGCGCAAACTTGGCGTATGGGGCCGGGTTAGGCATAAACACACTATATAGATAGGCGAACACGCATTGGTCGGGACTGTCAGAGCATACCCGGGCTAGGCATGAACACACCTATTATATGAAAACACCAAATTAAGACGTGCCGGCCACCATCCGGTATATTACTTACTCAGGTTTTGAAAGAGATATTTATGCAATCTCTTATGTGAACCGGGGATCAGATTTCACTACTGACTAGACCTTTACTGAATTCACTTTTGATTATACCCTTCCCCTCGTGCCTCGGGAAAGTCCCTCTCCTTTTAGTCGAGCAGCTCCGCCCCTCTCCTTTTAGTCGAGCCCTCCGGACCTTGCCCTCAAAAGGACAAGCCCTCCGGACCTTCATACGTGAGAAAAAAAGTCCCCCATCGTGAAACAGGTCACTCGTCATTACCAACCCCACGACTAAACCTGGGAAAATCCAGGAAGGTGAACACCAGGCTTGATGAAGAAAGAAACCGAGGATAGTCAAAATAATTGATGCTGGTCAAGTGATGCCAGAACATGGAGGAAGGAGTAGTGGATAAATAGGAGAGAAAAACACTTTGCCTAGCTAACACATTAGGCAAGAGGTAAAGAAAGATTATGTGCAGTGAACAGTAAATGGCTTCGTGCAGTGAGTGAGGAACGGCTTATATGTTAGTTCTCCATGTTCCCGTCAGAAGAGAGAGCCCAGTTGTTCACATACGTGATATTGATTTACCCTAGTTACCACCAAATTAGATTTATTTTTCAATTGATGGGCTACCCGGTTCGGAGCAGGCACAATGTTTCGTTGGAATAGAAAAGAATTGTTAGTTCCAGAAGAACTAGTGGAATCAGGAATTATCTTTAGTAAAACTATCTCTCTTAGGTTGTGTCCCACGCCGCAGTAAGTTCAATGGGAAACCTTAGTCCCTAGCCTTTATTAGTTCAAATACGTGCCTCCCCCTTACTACTTTTTCTTAATGACTTAGCGTCTTGCCTTACTACTTTTTCTTAATGACTTGCTTTAGTCCCCTTTCTTAGTTCAAATACGTGCAAGCCTGTAGTCCGTACAGTCAGTTCCATGGACACTAGCACTTGAGACTAAGAGTGCCCGAGTGGCCTTTAGTTCCGCCTTACCTTAGTTAATTCGATTTCTTTTCATGCATTTATGGTAATACCTTCCGCAGCAGCATAAGAAACTTAGGCAGAGTTAGGTCAAAACCTATTCTAATTTATTATCCGAGAAAAGCTAGTTGGTCATGTTGGTTGGAGTTGTTCCGGTCGATCCGAACAAAATGTTTCCTCTCCCTTATGGTCGAGCGTGCTTTCGCTTCCAAGCGCGTATTTCAATTTTTTGGGGGGGGTTCCATAAAAAGGGTATGTCCCTCTTCCTTTGATCAATAAATCACTGTACCTATTCTCTTGAACCACCCCTTTTTGTAGATGGCAGTTGTCCTCCGGACCACCCCCGCTAAGTAGATGTAGGCTTTGTCAATCTCTACAGAACATCAAACTTCACAGAACATAACTTCTATCGTATTTCGTGTATCGGTATCTCTATCGGTATCGAGGTAGATAAGATAGGTATCGGTATCTGCACAACCACCTCTTGTATATTCCACCACCCATTCCGTTATCTGTTGCATTTGTCCGATATTCGGCATTAACCCACTGCACTTCGCCATGATTTATTATATACATGAATATCCCACCGTGCATAATCACAACCTCCACATTGGTTCCTTCACTTCCGTCCCCTCTGCCCACACGTTCCGGCCAGCAGCATCAGCAGAAGGATTCAGTTATAAATCTGCAACTCAATTAATCTCGTATGTTGGTGACTCTAACATGGCTCAATCAATATGCTCAGTAGTAGCCCAACGGGAGAGTCCCGCTGCAATCAATAGAAATTAGCTTTCTTTATAGACTAGTTAATCAGTAGTAGCAGTAGTAGTAGTGCAGAAGTAGTAGCTTTATTTATATTTATCTCTCTTTAGTCCAAAAGTTAGAACTCCTAATTAGCTTGCTGCTAAGCCTGATTCAACTAGCTCTTTCTTCTGGAACTAACAACGGACTTTATTTGGCCCTGATCCAACTAGTTTGAATTAGCTGTAGTGCAACTCTGAGTCCCAATAGTTCTTTAGTTCAGAATGAAATGATATATTTATAACGACTATAGCTCTTATTCTCTTTAGCTCAGCTAAGTATTGCCTCTATCTATAGTGCAATAAGTGGTGAAATATAAATATTTATACTAACTAGTTGTTCCTCGCGTTAGCGAATAGTTGTTATCTCTATTTAGTTATTCAGCTTTAGTTCTTATTAGTGAAACTCTAGTCCCAGTAGTTCAACTTGAGTCCGTCCCGATAGTTGCAACTCTAACAACTATTCAACTATTTAGCTTACGCTAAGCGAGACTTAATTAGACCTTCAATTTATGTATATCCCCTTTCATCCTTCCTTACGAGGCAGGTTTGTGCAGTTCTGTCCAGGCAGGTATATATTAGTTGACAACCCTGACACATCATAGATTTTGCCTTCGTCCGGTGGAGCACGCCCCCAATCTGTTGGCCGTCGATCAATCACTCAATCAATCCCAGCAAGAATCAAGACTGGGATCCGATCCAGCCAGCCCAGCCCATACCAGCTCAGCCCACCCATCTGCCTACTACGCTTCGTTACACCTTCTGACGAAGACCTTTTATGCTTCGCTCGAATCAGACGGTGAACTGGTTCACAGCTGTTGGGAACATGGAAAACATATCTCTCACGTCTGTTACTTGGCTGCAATGGTGGAGTTAGGGGTATGGGGGAACTAAATATCGGTTATGGTGGCTCAAAAGGGGACTTCTTTTCTCTCGGTTATGCGTTTGATGGTATTCACAGGTATAGGTTATAGTTTAGGTATTATAGGTATAGGTTAGGTTAGATCTAGTGTGTGGTGTACTTGGCTTTTTTGTTCTTCTGGTGGTAATGATGGGGTACTTCTATCTTGGGTATGGGAACATGAGGGGAAATATCTATCTCGTTCGGTGGATCGATAGGGGACTTCTCCTTTATCTAAGATGGTGTCTCCTTGGTTAACATTATATCTTATCGCGTATGGTGATTCAATGAATGGAGATGGTATTGCTCACCTCGTTGTAGCACCTCATTGTAGCACCCGTTCGTTCACTGCACATAGCCCGCCTCCCCGGCTCTAGTCCCTTCCCTCCCGTAATACTGGCTCTGGTCTGTGGACTCTCATCCTGCCCCACCTCCTAATCGGCGGGATCCAATCAATCAAATATTTGAATCGAATAACTCATATGTTTTTTTGTGTTGCCCGTTGTATCACCCACCCCCAACGATGTTCATAAATATAATAAATCACAATTGTAATAGGTGCACTCACATCCTCTACGTGCATGTGAATCGGGCTCAACTAGGTATGTGTGCTATGTGAATGTATTTAATCCAATTCCTATCGGCATTGATGGCGAACCAAATCATAGGCATTGTGCAATAATCCCGGCTTCCTTGATGGCGCACCTGAGAAGTTAAGAAACCCCATCAGTTAAGTGAACCTAATCAGAGGCATTGTCCCCGGTTCACTAGTACTATGATATGCACGTCTATAAAGCAATCAACCGTGAATAAAGTAAAATAGAGCAGCAAGTGAGCATCAAGAATAAGGGGCTCTGCAAGCACTACTCTTTCTTTCACTCGTGTATTATATATGCGATTCTAAAAATAGACTATTCTGTGTAGCTGTACGTGGTAGCTGGTCCCCTGTGAGTAGTAGGTCCCTTTCCTGTGTCAACTTCCTGGTGTGGTGGGTAATATCTCCTGTGTATTGGCTATTGTGAATTGGCACCTCCTAGGCATGGTGGCTGATAAACTGTTCCCGCAAATAGAAGAATACCTCCTGTTAACATCGAACTGGTAACAAGCATAGAATCCCCCTTTCCTGGGCATGGTTAATAGAAACAGCACGTAGAACAATTCATATCCTGTTTCCGTCCGTACTGCAACAGGTAAAGCACGAACACATCCATCCTATCCTACCCAAAGCTAGTACACGTGCTAAAATGAACTGGTAAAACACGTATAACCGCCTCACTCCCAACAAGGTTGAGCTCCGGGTATTGGTTCCTTAAGTCGTGTAATGAGTATTGTTTCCAGAAAGCTTAATGAATATCGGTATGGGTTGTTCCATAAAGCGTGTAATGGTATGATGAACTGAAAGCATAAATAACGTTGTGTCAAGGTTTTGATTCTATCATGTGTAAAGACCTTTTATTTTGAGTAAAGTCCTCCTCTATTGTCGTCAAGTTCTCCATGCCTCGAGCTATGGGACCGAAATAATAAATCTATGCTCTGTGTGCATATAACATATATAATATACTCTGTTTGGTGTAGGCGTGAAAGGTCTATCGGGTGAATACTAACTGAATGGGGGTATAATTGGTAATGAGAGGATTGTAAACTGAAAGCATAATGGAGGTATTGGACCTAGGGGAATGTTTTCAGCGTCAAAGTCCATCCTCATGACGTGTACTTGGCAGGTGTCAGTGGGCATTGAATTGTCCATCCGTTGTACGGGCTAACCTTCAAAACTCAGTTATCCGTCCTCCATCGAAATCATACCGCGCGGTCAGAGATAAAGTTTCTTATAAGACGTTGACTCCTGGCATTGAGCGCGTTGAAACCTACCCGGCATCACCTCTTGTTGGATCGCCTATGGGCTGCTATCGGCGACCCCCTGTTAACTACCACCTCTGTATAAGCGACCACTGGCTCGAGCTCTTCCATCAATTCAAAAACTTACGAGAATCCATCGCCACCTGGCACGGGAGGCACGACCCGCATAGTTTAGTAGAGAACCATTGTGCTTACGAAGATACAACTGGAGATACACACATGAGTCCTAGCCAGATTAAGAGGTCTAACAGGGTTTCGCTTCCTAGGATGAATTGGAAAAACAGCTCAAATCAAAGGTCCGTAGGTGCTTGTCCGCATCGGGCAAGGATCATAACAAGGAAAAGGAGACAGAGGCTAAAGCTAGGGAAGTTGAACTAGCTCGAATGAGGTTAGAAAATAAGAGGCCAGAGCAAGAGAAGAGCATAGACTAGCTCCAGAAGCATAGATTGAAAGAATAAGTATAGAAACAACAGAGAGGCGCAAACGAGAGGAAGATTAAAAAGCTGAGCGAATTAGATGATTAAAAGAAGAGAAGAGGGGACAGGAAGTTCAATCAAAATTGAAGCAGGAACAAGAAGCCGAGGCAAAAAAAGAAATCAAAAAGGTACGAAGTCGCTTGTCCGCATCGGGCAAGGTTATCACCGGCTATGAAAGAAATGAAAGCCCTTCCCCTCCTTTGTCAGGAAAGAGCTCCGCACCTTAAAGTCAGGAAATATATGGTAAAGATAGCCCATACAGTCAGGAAAGAAATGGTAAGGATATACCTAATTGTATGTAGGAAATAACTTAAAAGGGAGGACAAAAGCAGATAAGAAATGCACATAAGAGCAGCCAGCCCCGCGGGGCCCTCCCCAGACAGTATAAATAGAATATCCTATCCAGTAGTCACGTCACTTTTGTTCGTGGGGCGTTATAAAATACCTTATTGCTGAATCTAGCTAATAAAGGACTTCCTGTATGTAGGTTAGGCTATGCCTCCTATACAAATACCCTCCCCTCTGATAATAAGAAAAGCCCACCTTAGAGATAGAGATCGTGCGGGGAAAGCCAGCCATATTAGATAGTTAGTGTTGCGCCCGAACTCTCCTATCCCCTTTATACCTTCACCCTTGGGAAACTCTATCAAGAATATATTAGACGCCTGTCGGCCCTCGCATTGCAACTTACCCTATATCTTACCCTCGATCTTATTGAATAGATTACTAGATAGCATTATACACCTATCCGGTTAGAGACATACCACCTAATCGACTGACCTTCCCCACCGTGAATAATTGGAAAAGCCCGGATCATCATTATTGATAGGATCAGCAGCTGCCCTCAATGTCCTTTCCTTCTAATTCATATTCGTATTCTTTACTCCTGCTGCATCCCCTGGCTTATGGGTGTGGGTGGTGCCTATCTCTTCTGTCTTCCGTTGTTCCCTGGGGCCATCTTATTAGGAAGTACATATCCATATCCATATTCAATGCATATCGCCTAATAGGGTTTCCGGCAATGTTATAGAAATTCAATATATTTTTTGTTAACATCGCCGTAACAGCCCCGGCGAGCTCCCGGATATGTGGTTGAAATGATATTAAGGGCTTCTTCCTTAATTACCTCACCCTCCCTTAGTCTTTGCGTTTCCACCCTCGTACGAAGTATTATTGGGCTCTCTTATTGCAGCTTGTTTCCTCATCTTTCTTGGGTCTTTAGAGCCAATTTAATGTTTCCTCGCTTCTCCCCCTTCTTTGGTCGGGGGAGCGGCTGAACGCTCCTCTCCCTAGGGATATCCTTCCCCACCCAAATAGGATAAAAATACTTAACTTCGTGGAGGCCAGGCCAGATGGAAGGAACGCATAACTTGTCAAATCGTATTCAATCTAATGTAATAACATATGCTTGATCGGATCAAAGAACGCTTCAGGAAGGCAGGCCAATGAACGCATAAACGCTTGCTTCCACGCCGGCAAGTCATAAGGAAGAGAACCAGAGATGAATAAACCATACCTAATGAATATCTATATATATAGCTATATGCTTTGATAACAGGTAACTTAATTCTATTTATTATATATATATAAATAGGTAGACGCTTTTATCGATACATCTCTAGCTCTGTTCTCGAACCCGTTCCCGAATCACTGTCTCATACGGGTCCGAACCTATCTATCTGTATCTTCTCTCCTTCCATCCCGGGGCAAAAGATTCACTATAACCTACCGTTCATGGTACCACTTCCGATAATATATTTCCTGCTAGTAATTAGGTTGGATTGCAAATACCATAGGATATTTAATAATATAATAAGGCATTATATCTAATGAAATGAAACAGCGAAGCATTCATTGAAGGCTAGGCTGAGGTAATTAGAGGGCTCCTGAACATAATATGGCGTGCATGAGCATTTTGTTTCATGCAATGAGATTAATCGTAGTTTCTTGATTAGGTTATATCTATATAGTGAAAGATATACAGCGCCTCATAAATGGCTTGCTTTTATTCTCCCATTCATTCCCTATTATATACGGAATTATGTCCGCCTGTATCCTATTCTGTTTCCTTATTTGCTTTCCCATTTTTCACATCCCAAGAACCCCAATAAGGACTAATCAATATGCGGGCGGAAGATAAAAGACAAAGCAGTGGGATACTCTCAAGGGGCCAATTGGAAACCAACTGAAAGAGGCTCAGTTAAAACATCGGAAAATGAGGCTCTAGAGTAGGGGATCAAGGTGCGAAGCCAGCAACAGCAGTGGTGTATTGCAAAAATGAATCATTAGCAAAAACGTGAAAGAAGGTTATAAGCTTCAACAAATGACCAGTCGCTAATCAATCCCAGCCGGCCAATTTTTCCCATTAATTGCAGCAATTATAACTTTTTACATCCCCGCCCATCCATGTGAAAGTTGTGAAATGCTATTATTCAAAAAGAAAAGATCACTTTAGAATTTAAGTTAGGGTAAAAAATAGAAAAAAGTTGTTTCCAGGGCGATAAAATGGGCATATAATAGATTTATCCCAGCATCCCTACACCTAAACTTATTACCCTCCCTGCCTAAAGTTTGAAACGCCCATTATTCCTTCCCCTCCTTTGTCGGGAAAGAGCTCCGCACCTTACTAAAAACGAACTTGAAAGGTAGTATTTACTTTCCTGTTCAACTATTCCATATCACTAGGGTTGCAATAACAGAAGGATTTACCCACTTTTTCCACAGTGAAAGTAGTGCCCTGCCTTGCCTAAGCTGCTTTTTCTACCCTGCATCACCGATCCTGCATCATATCAATGTATTATATACGCGCATAACCATTCTCTTAACTCGGCCTTGAAAGATGGGAATTTAACTAACGAAAGTGGGTGTATGGAAACAGGTAATGTCTACTGACCCTGACTTTTATTCTTATAAGTGGTAAATTCCCCAAGCAAAGTGGGCATATGTGAAGAAGTAGCCAATCATGTTTTTGACTGAAACTCCTTCCTTCTTTGAGGTAGGAAATTGAGTAAGCAAAGTCGCTAACGCTACTATCTATCTATGGATAAAAGGAATCCGTCCATTTCTGAGAATAGAAGGGTTCATAGCAGTACCCGACCTGACCCGAGACTCACTAAGCAATTAATAAATTCAAGTGGTAAAAGTTCTGGAGAGTAATCAAGGTGAGAGTAAGGTAGTATACCCGAACCCCCCGTCCTGATACCTGCTTCTGCTGATAAAAGAAGGCCTAAGCGCGCTTCATTTGTAAAACAAAGTATAGGGGGTCTTGGGGCACAGGTAGTTGAGTAAAACATAAAAGTTTGTTTCATTCCATCCATCTCCATGCCATGCTATGCTACGCCATTCCGCCTGGAGACTAGAAAAGTTAATAGCAATATCTCTGCTTCATTCATGTAAGTGAAGTTCTGGAGAGTAATCAAGGTAAGAGTGAGAGAGTCTGAACCCGTCCGTACTGATAGCAGTACCTACTCACTAAGCGATTCATGAATCCAAGTGTTATACGGCAATAGTTTTCTAGGTGGGGCAGCAGGTAGGTGAGGAAACCAGGAGGTAAGGGGTTGTCTGATCTGGTCCTGATAAGAAGAGAAGGTAATAGCAGTACTGACTAAGCAATTCATGGATCCGATTTATATAGGGGAGTAGCTAGGAAATCATAAGTTAAGGGTAAGGGATATGATGTTCCTCCTAAGTGATTCAGATAGATGTCCCTACTAAGAATAATAAGGCAAGTGTGAAAAGCATCTCTCTCCTAGCTGACTCTGTCTGGGCATCCTTCCCTCCACTCAATATCCATAAATATTTCCATCTTCAAGTGGGTTGCGGGACTACTAGCGGCTTCAACTGAGATGGCATTAGATATATAGGGTAACTATTTCAGTTCTATGAGTGCAATAGACTCTGCGTGTTGCTGAGTAACTGTCTCATCTTATGGTAGAATGATTAAGACATAAAAGATTATGAGCAACAGGATTATTTCCCCCTAGGGAAAAATATCCAAAGTAACAAGGACAATCTCAGCGGTGTTGCCGTTCCTATGGATAAAAACCTATAAAGCTCACCTCTTATTGACTTTAAGAATAGCTGGCCTTATCCTTTGTCTGCTAGAGATTTAATTATAGCTTTGGCCTTATACTGAACATTTACTTGAACAGCACAATTGCAAATAAAAAATGCAAATAAAAAAAAAAATTAAGCATTGTGCTTGGTATGAAAGAGAGAAGCCCTGACCAAAGCAGGAGAAATGTTGGCAGTCCCCATTAGGCCAGACAGAGTGAGTGAAGGAAAGGCTAAAGCAGGGATCATAGCTGGAAAGTTGATACATCCAGACACGGAATAAAGTCAGAGGCCCTGCTGATTGCCCCAAAAGAAACAACTCCAGAACACTAATCACCACTAATTTAGCCCAAGCTAACAGGTTCATTGGTTTTCTTTCCAATCACGCCATGGCTTCAATGGCCCTGGCATCTTCGATTCCATGCCTAACAGCCTCAGCTAGCAAGATAGGTCTACCGCGGGCTTATATTTAATTAATATCTGCTGACCGTCCCCACCCAAGAAGCCAATTATATTTTTATAACCAAGTGTAAAATTTCAGTGTGAGAAGGTGGCGTGGCTACCCCGTGCATTCCTCCCCGTGCAGTGAGGTAGTAACATTCCATTCTGTATTAGTAAGGGTGGCTATGGAGGAGCTAACTCTCTTTCCATATTGATAGATGTGGGCTGTCATTCGTCCGTTGGATTACCTATATTGAATACCTCTTGTCTGCTGTACGACCTATCTTGGAGACCCCCCCTTCCATACTCCACTCCACACACACCAAACCCAGACTGAATGAAGAAAGGAAACCACGAAGGAAGGATGGGCGACAAGCAACAGAGGTACGCGCCTGCTTACGCCTGCGCCTATATCTCCTCACACCCACCCATGGTTACATCTTGCCTATCATAGTTACGGGATGGAACTCATCCAGGGATGGAAGGAAGCTACGGTAAAGGCTGGCTACGCTGCGGTAATAGATAGATAGCCGGCAGGCACAGGCATAGGATCTCTCTTTCTATATGTAATTACTGATGCTAAAGCGTAATTAAAGTCATGGCTGTTTATGAAAGCGTCCCATACGCGGTTGGAGAGCGCTAACAAAAAAAAAACCCTGGTGGTGGTAGTTGATCGATCTCTTAATAATTGCGAATATTTTTGTCTTGGGGCGAGATCAACGAACATCCCATCACGGAATAATCGGAGGTGAAATAACATACATGGTATGATCACTCCTACCGGTACACCTGTAATGTACGGACTGCTACCGCGACACAGATAAGAACAATTTGGTAAATCGAGCGCCATGTCACCACGAACAATTGATCCCACATGGTTGGCCCGGTCCACCATCTGAATAATGGGGAGCTAGTAAATGAATGAACCGTGAATTATCTTCGCATGCATTCTATTACTGCAGATGGGGCCGGGGCCGGAGCAAAATCCGGAGCAGTGGCTGTTACGACAGCCCTATTCTATTATTATTGCCAAAGCATCCGCTTCCAACAGCCTTGAACTTTTTGCCACACCCACCACGAATTATTATACTGGTTCGACTGGTTATGCTTCTTATTTGAATGATCCTGGAAATGCCGGTTCTTCTGTTGGAAATAATCCTGAGAATATCGCTCCTTCAACTGATTCTGGGAATGACGCTTTAACTGCTCTTGGAAATGCTATGGCAAATGATGCCGGAAATGGCCCTGGTAATGATGCTCCTTCAACTGCTAATTAATGCTACGGCAACTTATGATGGAACTGCTTACGGTTCTGCTTATTCAAATGAGACCGGGAATTCAGCTGGTTCAACTGTGCTTGTCGTTCTGCTGATCCTCCTTTTGCTGGTTGTGCTTATAATACTGGTTTGACTGATGCTCCTGGGTATGCCAGTGGGGATGCTGGGACAAATGCTCCTTCAAATGCTTCTGGCAATTACCACTGGAAATAACTGGCAAGGATATTGTCCTTTGATGCTTCGCTCGAATAAAGACGACCCACCGATAAAACCTGATCCAAACCAATGGATGGCTACTACCTATCTATACCTAACCCAGCAGCAGCCGAGCTACAAAGCCTTCTAGACTTTATATAAACACTTCACTTGCCCCGTTACCTTCCCAGCTTCCTACTTACTTACTGGGTTGCAAACCTAGTAACCTATTAATAATCCTACATATAACCTTCTTTTTATTGCTCCCGACACTCTTTCTTACAGTTTACTTCCTTCTTCCCTGTATCCCTAGTTCCGTCTCTCTTTACTTTTGACCTGCCTCTGGCTTAATTACCGGCTCCTAGTCGACCACCGCACTTACCCGGTTCTCTTTATTTACTTACGACCTGGTACGAGTTACTTAGCTGCATTTATTTCCTTCCTTACATTTTACTTGTATTACTTTACTTCCTTACGTTTATTAGGTTATATTTACTTGCTGCAGAGGTGGAGGCGAGGCCTGGTGGAATTGATGAAAAAGAGAAAGCGTCCCACGGGGCGCCGTGCACGGAATTAAACCATACGGGATGCACGCTTCTTCGAACACAGGATGTCGTGCTTTTATTTATAATTCAATGCTTATATATATACGCTGCACCCAGAACTTATATGTGCTTCCTTTGATTGATATATGATTTATGAGTCCCCAAATAGCCAACCGAACCTCCAATCGATCCATCCCATTGCAACCATTGTGAAGCAGTGCCACACCGAAAGCTGTAATAAAAAGCCCCCATAGATAGCCCTGCCGGCACATACGGGACGCTGCGCTTATGCTAGTTTTATCCCCCTATAAGGGGAGGCAAGGTAGGAAGGAGACTAAAGGAACAAACTTATTTGATCATTGACTCTCAATTTAGAACTGCCCAATAGCTGCTTCAATACAGTTATTAATAAATAAAAAACTAAATAAGGGGTTGTGTCACGCCATCCCAATCCAATCCCGGGTCTCTAGTTGTACCTCCTAAGGGATAAAATTATCGAGTGATCAGAGGCTACTAGGTCTAAGTATTAAGGTGGGTAACTAGTTTGTGTGGAACCAAGCAAGACCCCACTCATAATCTTATATGATCTAATCAAATCAGTTATGGCAGTAATTCATTAATAACTAGGGCAGTTCCGATCCGACGATCCAATCCTCCAATCTATATGGGCATAGGTTATAAAAGGTGGTAAGGTTGCGTTCAACAGATCTAGTTAAACAGAACCGAGAGAGCGAGTAGTTATTTTCCCTATACCCCTAATGAATCTTACCTCTACGGGACACAGGTTATCTAACTTACCTCTATGAAACAAAAGTTACTACTTTGAATAGATGCAATGATTATGCTTACATACGTTGATTCATTTCATTTTAAATAGTCCCAGTCGAGTGAGGTTGAGGAGCTGTATGGTTACTCTGTCCACCGAGATATGAGGAAGAAGGTTCAGGAGCAGAATGGCCCAGACAGGATTTCTTTTATTGCTTGTATCCAACTCGAGGGAGGAGTTGGAAGGAACGGCGGGATGAGTCCACATAACATAGTAAGTTTTCTTAGATGAGCGAGGGCCATAAACCTCCTTTTTGCCAAGTCCAACTGTAAACAACATAAGTATCTCACCTTTAGCCAGTTAGCCTCTACCTTTAACCCGTCACCTTTTACCTTTTTACAACCCTTTATAAAAAGAAAAGGTTGGTCATTTTGAGAGTGCAAAGTTGGCCTGGTCAAGACCTATAGTACCTATCCATAGGGTAATATAACTATTTTAAGGGTGGTTTTGCAGCGGACACTACATATACTAAAATTGCCCAGGGATTAAGCATTCCATATCTTAACCTTATCTTGGCTTAACCCAGTCGCTGAGCTTATGCTTGGGTAATTACGATAATACAATCATCGAAGCATTACTGCTTCCAAAATAGCATCCCTTATTTAAATAAGAGCGTTCCCACCACCAACTACTGCCCCATCTTACACGAAATAGGAAGCGTAACGGACACAGGAAGCATCTCCACAAATAGGCCAACAGCAGAACAAATTAATAGCCTGAATACCTAACCAGCAGACATTGCCATTGCAGCCAGACCTACAACTACATGACACCATGGCCCTAACCCCCCCTACCTAAACCCTCCACATAAACCCCTAGACCCAACATACCCCCCAGTAATAGACAGACCCAATAGATGTTATTTGAAACATCCAGATAAGACAACAAATTAGCTTTCTTACTTTCTTTTAGATCACGTCCCAATAAGTAGCTCAACTCCAAACTCAGACGTAGGCTTAAGGCATTATAAAGTGGACCCATAATTTAGAAAGGGGCATCTCTTGCCTCATGAACTGATGGGAAAGAAGGGGTGGGCACTACCTACCTCATGAACTGATGAGCTAAGTGCCTATTGATTGATCCCAATTGAGGGGCGATTGAGGGTAAAAGAGTCAGTAACTTAGCGCTATTTGAGAGATCAATCTTGGAGTCTTACCAATAGAAGTTTGAGCGTTAACGGACCGACCACTATGAAAGCTCCTTAGTTTCGCCTGGATAACCAAGAAAAAGGGCCAACTACGGGCATTCTCTCTCGGTCGGGGAGTCTCAGACACTGTGATTATGGGAGTGGAAAACCAGAAACGGTAACTTAACCACACGGATAAAACATCTAAAACTTGCAAATAATGTTAGTACACCTGCAAGAAGTATTAGAAATAAAAAGAGGCATTACCTGCTTGTCAATTAGAGGTACTTTACACTGGCTTGCATCATAGGCACGCTTTCAAAAGCATCTTTCGAGCTCACCTAAAAGGCATAATTAATCCCTAATTAATAACCCCCTTTGGCAGGATCAATAAGGTTAAAATTCCTATTCCATCTCGGTTGGGCCCCGTTCACGGCCATTTACTATAAGGGACGCTCGGAATCGGATCGGGCGTTTATTCCAATGGCAGGCGAAGTACTACATAAGCTTGTTTTTGGGCCCATACGTAACATAAAGTGGTTTTACACTCTCTCCTCTGTTCCTATCATGCCGCGAATCCAGATTTTATTGAACTATTGGCTGTAAGTGCGATCAGTACCATGAAGGGAATAAATGGAATGATGCCAAATCCGTACGACCTTAAACATATATAATAGTGGCACGCTTTCTATTGGAAAAAAGGGAAGATTGGGATATAATGCTTATCTCTAGGGAGGGCCTCCCCGGCAACCAATCAGGGAGAGGAATAGTACTACTCCAATCCGCCTTTGATTGATCGCCGCTATAACTTATCTAAAAGTCTATCCCACTACTACGCTCAGCTCATGAATGGCAAAAGTACTTTTTAAGAACTTCCAATTAAATAAACCTTATTTCCTTGGCTTTCCTGGGGCCATGAAGTTGACTCATAATCACTAATGGTAGAGCCGGCTAGATATCTTAGTAAGGGTCCAAAGAAAGCGGAGGCAACAAATAAAGCAGAGCTAGATTCAGATGGAGATCCAGAGCCGGCTAGCAGCCTTGGTTGGTTTATTAAGTAAAAAATTTCTATTGATCCAGTTCCAAGCTCAGATACAGATAAATCCACCAGTTAAAGAGTCCCTCGCATATGTAGTTCCATATCTAGTTCCAGAGCTATAAACCCCCGCGGAGACTAAGACATAGACAAGGACAGAGCTTTTAATAGTGGAGCAAAGGTTAAGGCAGTTTCTTCGCCGCCAGTTCTGGATCCATATCCATATCTAGTGGCAGATAAAGATCCAGATGCGGAGCTTTCAGTTTAATATCCTCTCGTTATAGATAAAGTTCCATTGCTGGCAGCATACCTTCAAAGTAAATAACAAAAAAAGCATGGGGGGCAGTGAGCCAATGGACCTCGCTTACCTAAAAAAAGCCCCTAGCTAAGCGCCCATCCCTGCTGTACCCGTACCAGTGTCTATCCCTTACCTTGCATCATCACCATCAGCAGTTTCTAGAGCAGTTCAAGCGTCATTCCCAGGGGCAGAAAACAGGATCCCCAGCACCAGCATTACGATCAGCACCAGTGGAACCATCTTCATTCCGGGCAGCACAAGGAGTCCCAGGAAAAGCAGCACCAGCACTACGACCAGCAGTCCAAGCATTTACAGAATCATTTCTAACATAACCAGTTGAACCAGCTGAATTCCCGGCATCATTTGAATAAGCATAACCAGTTGAACCGACAGCAGCAGCCCCATCAGCACCAGTTAAACCAGCATTTCAATAAGCAGCAAAAATGGCATTGTTCCAAGCATAATTCCCAGCATAAGTTCCCGGATCATTTCCATAAGCAGTTTACGAAGCAGTTCCAGCATAAGTGCCAAGAGCAGTACCGGTAAAAGCACTACAAGTAGCAGCATTTTCCGCAGAAGCAGCACAATATGATAAGCATAATTGAAATAAGCATAATTCCTAACAGCAGCAGTTACGGGGCAGTTCCAGAATAATAATTTGAAGTAGCATTACTCCCAGCAGTTCCAGCATAATTAGAACCAGTAGCACAAGCACAAGCACAAGGAGCCCCAACACCAGCATTATGATTAGCAGCACCAGTAGAACCAACATAAATTGAATATAGAGCAGCGTAGCGAACGACTTCCTCCCTAAGCTTAAGAAGGGTAGAAGGATAGAGGAGAAGTAGGACCATCCCCAGCATAAGTTTAACCAGCATTGAAATCAGCAGAAGGAGCAGCATTTGAATAAGCAGCACAACAACTAACAAAACCGGAAGGATTCCCAGGATCATTTCTAGCAACACCAATTGAACCGGCATAAGAATTACCAGCATAATCAGTTGAACCACCAGCAGAACCAGGCCAACCAAGCATAAAAAGCAGATAAAAACCATCATTCCCATAAGCAGTTGAAGAAGCAATATTCCCAGCATCATGATTTCCAGCAACAAAAGTATTATCAGGAGCAGTACCAAGAGCATTTCCATAAGCAGCATCACAACCAGCAGTCCCATAATCATTTCCCAGATCATTCAAATAAGAAGCAGCACCAGATGGGATGGGATGGATAGAATAGGTTGAATGGATGGCTGGAGGGACGGGAGGGATTGGTGAATAGCCCATAGGACGGTTTCCTTTACCTGATATCGTTTTACTGCTGGCCGGAGTTTCCACAGCCAGAACTTATGATAGAGACATGGCTTTATTGGATGGGTGGAATAAGAGGGGGATAGGAAAGTAGTGGGTGGTTAACCTTTAGCTTAGATCGTTGACAACTCTCGGATGGATGGAGGATAATGCTCAATTAGCTGAGCACTTTTAGTAGCATGGCTGGATGGATGGCTGGATCCGCTGGATCGAATGGAATGAATGGGCGGTTTTGCTCGAATGGAGGGGATGGCTTGCTTGCTGGATTGAGGAGTGGCCGGACGACAGGCTGGATGGGATGGAGAAAGAAACAAGCACTCGGCTGCCCTGCCTTAGCACCTTTAGCTTCACTGGAGTGCCTCGATAAATATGAAACGGATTGTGCCACCTGCCCTGCTGGAGATACAACGCCTAACTCGCTACACACCCGATATTTTTCATTACCCGGATTTACTTACGTGCCTGCTGAATTGAATCAACGCGTTATATACGTTGCTGCCTACACTCTTAGTTTTGGCCGGGCGAAGGAATAAAATAACACCGGGCCGGGACACAGCTCCTAATTCCCTCCGGCTTGGGCCTAGGTGCCTGAATCCTAAATTAAAGGGTCTCCTAGCAACGGATTCATTCATCCAAGTGGGATAGGGCCAGGTCTAGGTCTGAAGGTGGTTAACTATGCATGCAGGTAGAGGCATAAAAGGTAGGGGTAAAGGTATGAGGTAGTAAGATCCCGTCCTGCTGATGCTGCTTCTAAGAGCCCCTCCAAAGCGCTTCATTCAGTAAGTGATATAGGTAAGTTCTATTTATTCAAGCGCGGAGCGGTTGGGTGAAAAGTTTCGGTAGGGTAAAGGTCTGTCCCCACCCAGCTATCCATCCAGCTGCCCCGCTATGTAATCTCTAATCGGGGGTATAAAAGGTAAGGCAGGCAACAAAGAGTCTTCGGCGAACCATCCATCCATAAAAAATGATGAAGTCTAAGTTCGTAGATTCATAAAGAAATGATGATCCTGGCTCGGTTGGGTCGTGAAAAAAGAAGGTAAATCTGGTTAAGAAGTGTCTCATATTATATACGTAATAAGAGTGATTCCTAAATAATCTAAAAAAAGAAGGTCTCTCTGCGTGATATGCTGTATCTACATCTAAAAGGTAATATTTCTAAATTACATATATAAAGGCCTGATCCCGGTTTCATGATAAGATAAAAAAGAAGAGTTAGTAAAGAAGATCCCTCAAGGAGACTATCATGCATGTATCCGACCGATAAAGCAAAAAGTAAGATGACGAGCAGCCTGAAACCTATCAATTTTGATCCTTGACCCCCGAACTAACTTACGATGCAGAACAGTTGGCTGGAATCCTATGGGATTGCTACAAGGCTGGGCTTTATAGTACTGATGATTGATTGCATTATTGATTGATACATTACCGATCAACGTAAGTATGATGCATAGGTTTCAAAGTCCTTTGAAAGGCAGTATGACTGAGTGTCAGGCGTAGGTTCTATTTTTTGGTTACAAAGGCTTAGTGTCAGGATGTTTTCAATGAGGTATTGGGCAAATTCAATATTACAGCCGCTGGAGGCATAGGTCAGAAAGGTTAATCAGTCCCACCAATGCTAGCCAATTATTGTATCCATCAAGATTCGTATTGGTACAGCCGCCTATCTTCGGAAATAAGGTCATTGGAATCATTCAATTTTTACACTATGCGCATCATGGATTAATTACCTATGGAATTTACTCGATCATGAACTCATTAAAACACAAGCATAATTGACTCTTGGAATCACTCAGAATTCACTCATTAAACGAAGTGTATCACGTTATTTTTATCTCTTCGTTAGCTCAATGAATCAGGTTATGAATTTGGCGAATCAGGACAGATATTCATTCCAATCCATCATCAAGATGTTTCACGTCAATTCTCTCTGTTAATTACGCTTCTCATTACATACGATATTAACTATAAAATCGAAAGACTGCATCGTATATAGAGATATATACGTATTTATCTCACTGAAGAACTAGGAGCATCCGATGATAATTTGGGCCCGGACGGATAGGAGATGGATATGATCGACTAGCATGCTGAGTAATATCACATTGTTCACTTTTATATCAGGGAATGTACACAGCGATTCATACTAGAAGGACTCGATGATACTCAGCTTAGACCGGAGCGAAGAACAGCGACTGACCGAGGGGGTAAGTAGCTAGGTGGTTTTGGCGGCTTCATGTTCATGTTTCTTATTGGCTTTGACTCGACTTGAGTTTCATGAATTGGCTTGGTGGCTTGCTTTGATTGCTGCTTGTCCTTACATACGGAATTAACCTCCGCTATTCATTGCTTGATCTCTACTCTCCATCCTTGCCATTACAGAACTTGACTTAACTGCAGCCAACACCCCAGATCCCTAATAAAAAGGTAGGTACATTCTACGGGTGTTGAAAGATAGAAGGAACCTCGAAAAGAAGAGGAACTCAATACCATGAGAGCTCATCCTTAGCATCCATGGCAAAGTGATCGACTTCATATATATATATATATATATATAATCCACAATAACTCATGGCCCTGGTACCAAGACCTTAAACCAGCTACCTTAGGCCCTTATATCTATTAGTTTTTCTATATATAAACCACCCTTCCCCCGAATATCCGGATAAACCACACTAGATGCAAGGAATAATCAGGCTAGAACCCCACACAAAGGTATTAATGGCTTTTTATAGAGATCTTTGATAGGGTTTATGTCTTATAATATATTTGAACAGAAACTAGTTGTTCAACCACCCAGCGAAAACTAGTGACCTCCAATGATCGGCTATCGAAACCACACTAGAACTTCCTAGCAACACTGAGTATAGCTTCCTGCACTTCCTTCGTAGAGATCATTCATGCACTTCCTAGAGCTTCCATGTGACTAGATATTCATGCTGACCGCCTTCTATTTAATACTACCAACTGGACTCTCCTATCGTATCGACTCCTGCGACTTACCTATTGGATCGACAACCTTACTGGCGACTCTTACTTTTGAGTTGACTGATCAAGTAGCATTATCGAGTAGCATAATAATTGAGCTCTATGTGTAGCCCCATGGGCTAGTCCCCTCCCTTTGCTTGTGCCTTCTCTGAGGATCATTCCCCGTCAATTTGTTGCCATCGATTAGCTCTTCGTAGGTTGTTTCGTTCTCTGCCCTTGTAAGTGCCATTGCTATTGACTTGCTATTGCCAATAAACATCAACATAGTTCATTGCCAAGCAACATTGACTATTGGATTTCCCCTATTGGCGGCGACTATGCCTTCTTGGTTCAACTGATAAAGTATAACATAAGCATCATTGAGTACCCCATAGAGTAAAGCCATGGAATAAAAGCATTTCCTTGCCCTCAAAAGGACAAGCCCTCCGGACCTTAAATAAATCAAAATTTATACCGACGGCTAATCAGAATAAACTAAACTCTTTCTGCCGGCTAGAGATGATGGGAAAGTGGGCATCTAAATCTGATTTGTACTCAATTGGAAACACGGAGTTATATAGTAAAAATATACTACAACTCCGGTCCAATTATCTACAGATGCTAGAGCTGCTGGGCTATGACCCTCGAATGGATAACGTATGTAAGCATAGTAATTGCATGTACCAATAGTAACCCTCCCTGTCTGTAAACCATGTAAGTTTCATGAGTTCTATGGGGAACCTTAAAATGAATGGTTTCCTGTTCCAATGCCAGGGCCCTGCTGCTGGGATTATATTAACAGGACTCAAAGTTTAGCTACTACACTTATTATTGCTTATTGATTTCATTTAACACTTATTTATATTGAATTTCACTTAGCGGATGTAGAGATTTCTCTTATAGCATGGATTTATCACATTGGACTAATGGGGACGTCTCGATGGCGGTTCAACTTTGACTAAGGCAACTAGGTTAGGCAACTAGGGACTACAGAGATAGGGGCTGCTTAGTAAGGCTTGTATCTTAAGGCTAGAACATGGACAAGTGAAACGTCTCCATGCGAGTCCGGAAGGAAGAGGTTAATGGATGAGAGTTAGAATAGTTATTATCTCATTTCTTTTGGAATGGAACTACACGGGCACTTCTTCACTAGAGCGGGACACATCCAACTCAACTGGTTCATATTGTTTGTTTCACCCATGCATGGATTAGAACTGTTGTAGTAGGTATGGGGTACTAAGGCTCTTATATTGAACTCGGAACTCTTTTTCACAGAATGGAGACTAACCAGATTTCTTTTTTTCGGAATGGAGACTCTATTTCTTCTTCTTTTATTTTGAAGAGGAGACTAGAGTTATTCTCTTATTTTGTTTGTTGGATGGAGACATAGAAACACCTGGCATTTCCCCTGGACATGGTAGGTTATGGATCTCTCCCAGGACTCTAATGCTGGACGTGTTATCAAGCGGCATAAACTGGTTTTTGCTGGACCACAAGCGAATCTGCTGCTGTTGTGAGATATGCTACTAAGTCTGCTACTGGGCATTCTACTGATGGTTCTACTCTTGGTGCTGCTGGTGGATATATAGATGTATCTATCTTTATCTGTAACCGGATTTACTTCTGCTTCTGAAATGACAGGATCTACTTATGCTGAATCCGCTGCTATTGCCCTTACCTATGCCAACGTAGCTATTGGCTATAGTTGTTACCTTTGCTACTGGTAATGGCTCAGATGCTAGCTTTGATGCTTATGGATATGGGTCTGGATCACGAAAGTAATAATCTGGACCTCGATCTGTATCTGTATATGTATCTGTCCCCGCTCTGGTTCGACTTATGCTGGTACTACTACTGGTGAACCTGGTTCAAGCTAAGCAACTGGATCAAGGTAAGCAACTGTAGCTACTGGATATGTGTCTGGACGAGATGCTGACTAAGATGCTACTGGTACGGCTTACTCTGCAACCTATATTAGGAATGGAATCTTAGACTAGACTTAAACTCTCTTAGGAACAATAGGAACACCAATAGGAACAATAGGAACACAAGGGAAAGAATATAATATACTCTCTTTGACTACATTAGGAGTAATAAATGTTGGAAGAAATAAAAACTACAATTGATACTTATGTTGCTATTAGGAATTGAAACTCCTTAACTCTTTATATTTTTGACAGTCCAACCTATGAGCCCATCCCTTTACAGGAAACCCAACGAAAGCTCGCACTCTCTGCATATTAAGAACACACTTATAACCTCCTAGAAATCTATCACTATTTTACCGGGCAAACAACACCAAGGAAGCTCCGTCAGCTCTCTCTAAGCTCTATAAGAAAAAACTAATAAACACCAAGCAAGAAGCTCTATAAGAAACTACTAGTAAGCTCTATAATAAATCTCTCATCTCTAAAAACTAATACTAAGAAAACACTCATATAAAAATAAAACACTAATCGACTCCTAGTCTCTAAGCTATAACTAGTAGTAGGATAATTATGGTTGAGTTATTAGTAGTAACAAGAGAGGAATATGTACCAAACTTCGGAAAAGGATGCTTCCTCTCTTCCTCTGGGACTGGCTAAGGTACTGGTCCCCCCTACTCCTCCGTTTATTTAGTCTCTGTCTCTACTGCTCCTGCATCCACAACTGGGACTAGATCTGGAGCTACGGGTGCCATTGGTGCTCCTGGTGCTAGATCAACTTACTAAAAAGAGAATCGACTTCTTCAACCCGATCAATCAACTACTCTTGCATCTTTAGCTATTGATTCTTCAGTCGATGAATCAGTCATATCCATATTATATAGAACGAGATCCATCATATAGAGAACCAGAGTCAGAGTTTTCATAGTTTCTAGAGAAATACCCGGAACCACCAATAGCCGTGGGAGAGGCACTTTACCGAGTGAAAGCAGCACCAATAGCATAGGTAGAGCCAGTTCCAAGCGCAGCACCACCGGATTGAGCAGTCGATCCAGCAGTTGCTTTAGTCTATTCTTTTGGTTATTCTGTTTATTCTGGTGGTTTAGCCCTTCCCCTCCTTTGTCGGGAAAGAGCTACGCACCTTTTTTTTGTATAAGGGGAGTGTTCTTAGCAATAACCTTAGCATTTCCCGGTATATTCTAACAAATGAACTTGGCCTTTCACTTGGTAAATTTGAACCTGTGAACCGGAAAAACGGGTGGCCCCTTAAATATATACCCTATAAGAAATGTCTGTAATATTTCACTTTAATAACCTGGCAATATAGCTGGTAATTTATACTGCATGAATATTGCCTTATAGCTGGTAACATTCCATAACGAGCCTAAGAGTATACCTGGTCATTTATCCATAGTTAATCTGGCCTATATATTTTAGATTCTCTAGCTGGTAAATCGCCCTAATAAAACCTTCCCTAGACTGGTCAATTTATCGTCCGAACAACCTACTCTTCTTGTAAACTCTGCTACAGAAGGTCTTCCTCTCTTGGGTGGTGGAATATAAGGAGATGTTGAAGAGGATGATGTGTCACCATGACTTGGACTTTTACTTTTCTTTTGAAATGATAATATGGATGATGGATATGAAGGAGGAGGTGCATCTTCATTTAGTTCATCTTCCACAAAATGTGGATCTTCATTACTAGGCATTATAGGCTCCACCTCATCATTATCTTTTCTTATGGAATTTTTATGATGACTCATAAAATTCCACATCTCTACTTGTGACAATCTTATTTTTATCCATATAAAATAGCCTATATGCCTTAGTGTCCTTACAATATCCTATAAAGATACATATGGTACTCTTTCTATAAAGCTTTCCTCTTTTTGAATCTGGCACATGAACATAAGCTGTACAACCAAATGTTCTAAAGTAGTCAACTTTAGGTTTCTCTCTATATAAAGCTTCATAAGGTGTTACCTTTCCAAGTGACTTTGTAGGTGATCTGTTGATGATGTGTACAGCGGTATGAACAGCTTCAGCCCATAGGTCCTTTGGAATGTCTTTAGCTTCCAACATGCACCTTGCCATCTCTTGAATGGTACAATTCTGGCACATGAACTCCATTTTGCTGAGGAGAATATGGAGTTGTGAGTTGATGCCTTATTCCAAATAGAAAGGGCGTATAATTTTTATAGCACGAGCAGTTTCATAACGAGTAGTTCCATACCCAGGAGTAGTTCCAGTTGGTTACCCATAAGCAAAGACACCAGAAGCAACAGCACTAGCAGCAGTCGTGGTATAAGCATCATTAGCAGCAGAACTACCAGCACCTAAGGCAGTCGCAAGAGAAGCAAAAGAAGCTGAGGTAGACGCATATCGAGAGAAAGACACAGAGCTATCAGTTCCAGGTACAGTATCAGTAGAGGAGGTAGCAGCACAAGTAGCAAGGGCAGGTGCACCAGTATAGGCCAAACAAGCAGTTCGCTACCCAACAGCATAGCTTCCCGTCCTAGCTTCTCCACTGATTGCCAGTTTCAGGCAATTTACCTCTTTGAAGTATATGTTACGTACATAATGGTTGGTGCGGTTCGATCAACTATCTCCTTCCCCATCATGATCAATCAACTTTTAGCGAACAGATCCGAGCGGGCGGTCGCCTGGGCATATTTAGTCATCACCGTAGAGAGAAGCCTTAGGGAAAAACACCCTCATCGCTTCGCTTGATTCCATACAGCAATCTCAGAAAGTAGCCCTCCATTTATCGTTTGTGCGTGACTAACGGAAGAAAGGTCTATCTGTGAGGCTTTGGGAATAACCAACAAATTAATCCAAATCTAGGGACACTCAATCGAGGTATTAGGAGCTCATAATCGGAGTTTAGGAACCACATAAAGGAAGTGCAGGATTTAGGATTTGCAACCTCTTTCTTTATAAATCGATTATTGGTCGCAGGCAGGCTCGACTAAAAGGAGAGGCCCAGTTCGGAAACAAACTCGTCGCTCTTTCTCTTACGGGGGAGGATAATATTACAGTAAACGACGACGGCTATGTGCAGTGGTTGTGAATGGATTATGTGTGTTTTTAATTGATTCTTTGTGCTGTGAACGGCGGCTTCACGTAGTATAAGTGGCTCATGCAGTGAACAGTTTGTTTTCAGTTAGTGGATTCTATTTATTAAACCCAACACAATACGCTACAGCACACGGTAGATACAGGTAAGACAACGGGCAGAAGGAAGGAATACACACACATTGAGTGAATCAAAGGTCGAAGACACGGGCGGGATTAATTAGATCGCTTGCTGGATGGTGAACTGGAGCTGGATAGGGTTGCTTTCAATCCAACTGCTTTCAAATGTCTTCCCTTCAAGTGCAGAATCCAACTACTTCAACTGAAAGCAGAAGGGCTCATTCAAACATGGTTGGGTTTCTAAAATCAGGTGGCAATGAAGAGACAAACAAACTAGTTGGAAGGAACTTATCTCGAATTGCTCCGCGAGTACTTGTAAAGCGTGACAATTTTTCGTAATGTGGGTATTTATTCTACAGAATTAACAGAGTACTGTCATAGATGCATAAGTGTACTTTTACAGCATCCGATAAAGCAGTGGGGGATGTCCCCGCAATATTCATTGGTCGGATTGCCCGAAAACCTAGTGGGTGGCGGGGTTGGGTTAGGAGATGCAACTCCGGTCCTCAGCGAGGGGAAATTAGTCCATCCATCTTTCATACTTTGCACCAAACTTCTTCTTTATCCATCTTGGTTCTGTTCATCTTCTGTATCTGTTTCGCCAAGGCTGACAACTGGGACTGGAACTGTACAAGTTCGGGAGTTGCACTAGTCAAGGGTATAGTCGCAGCGCATGCTCGGATAGCCGCCCCTTGATATCCATTTATGGCCTCAATATAAATAGCTTGGGCCAAAGCTTCCTGTTGCGTGGTCCACTTTCGCCGCATAAGTGGCATTCTGGTCAATGGTAAGAGACCCTGAATGAACCCTTCTTTGTGTTGGATTTCATTAATAGGATAAGATAGTCTACTGATCAGGTCGCGAAATCGTTGATCGTACTCCCAAGCACTCTCACCAATGATTTTTTTTATATCCTTCAGTTCAGCGCCACTCTATTGCTCTGTGTTAGGCATCTGTAATTCAGCCATAAAGCCTGCCTTTATTTCGTCCAGGGGTTTAGCAGTACCCAGGAATTGGTATGTACAAATGTAATATATCATTATAGAGCCCTTCCCCCGCAACGTGGTTTGTAACTCCACAAGCTTAGCGTCTGGAGCATTGGTCCTTTTCGCTCTTCAGATCGATTCACATAAGAACCCGTGCTATTTCGTATCACTATAACCCTTCCCCGATAACTCGAGAAGGCACAACGCCGCATTAACTGTTGCTCCAGCCATACTGTTGGTCTGATCGTTCACAAGAATAAAACCTTGCGGGCCTGGTTGACTGACCAGAGTCATCCCACCACTCGAATTGGAATGAAAACTAAAGGCTATACTTCCACCATCACCTGTATTTATTCCAGCACTTGGTTGGTTGTCCGCCACTACTATTTCCTGAACTACTATTATGTGGTGCTTCAAAATAAAAACTAGAATAAAAACTAACAATTACCTCAATTGTATTAAGATGCGCAGGGGGAGATGACTGCTCTGGACCGGCTCCGCTACCTTTAGGCTGTACCATGTCTGTTGCTCCTACCTCTTTTCCTTCAAACAGTAGAAACACGTTGTAAAGTGCCTCACTATCTTGCGGCTCAACGATAATGTCCTCTTCTGTCGGTTGATCAGAATTCTCTTCGGACGTTACTTCCCTTTGCACTGTCTTTGATCCGTCGGTCTGAACACGTTCTCCTATCTGTCATACTTCCTTTTTGGTCCCTCCGATTATCCGGACGCATCTCCCTTTTCCATCCCTCTTTCTATACTCTCTTCGGCTATCAATCCATGCTCTCTTAATCACCGACCGACCTTCTTTTCACGTTTCTGCAACCTCTCCAACTCATTCAGTCGCGCTTCTGTGCTCCCCTCTTCATAAATATATTGTCTAACCACTTAAGCTTCCAGGTGAATCTCCCGCATCTTGTTCAGCCACCACTTCTCGGTTATTACATCCCGCTTCAAAGCTCGCTCCGCTCTTTCTTGAGCTTCTGCCTCCTCCATGGTACCTTCTGCCTTAAACTACTAATTATCGCAGGTTCCATCTCAGGTCACCCCCAAGTGCAAGTGTTTACGCTACCATAACTGGCAGGTTAAAAGGCATATAGTCCTCTGGTGTTATTGGCTTATTGGACCTATGGTGACATGGCTATCTTGACCCGTGAAGTGAGCCCATTTAGCCGAGAGCCAAGGTGCATACTTCCCCGCATCATCAATCAAGGTGAGACCTGTGACTTTTCATGGAGGGAATGAGCTATCGATTGGTTCTTGAAGAGACTAGATTGAAGTGAAGGTCCCAAGTATTTAATTAATGAATGTGTTGGCAAGCCCCAAAATTGATAGCCTCGTGGTTTAAGAGCCAGCCTCAACCGCAAACATGCTTATAAATGAATGGGGGCTCCGCTGGTCGAGTGCCTCCCTTCAATTGAAAGAGTAAGTTGGCAAGCCTCCCTCCCCATATTTAGCCTCCTCAATAGGCGGGTGAAGGTCCCCACTACTGGTTTAGTGCCTCCTCACAATAGGAATTCAGTAACAAGGAATGAAATAAAACAATCAGTTAATAAATAAGATCACTAACTAAGTGGCCCCTACAGGAATAGCGAGTGTAGCCTCAGACTTCACTGCCAATAGGCTCAAAAATAGGGCTACCTCACTCCGGTCTTAGTCTTTCCTTCCGAGAAATAAATCCAATACCCCTTTGCAGACTTCATGGTTGTTCGCAAACCTATTATTCAAGGTATCACGGAAGTAGAACGGAAGTAGATTGGATATATACAGGTCCGGAGCCAGCCTATTCTATACAGGACCGGAGATATACTGGGTAGGATAGGTAAGAAACAGGAAATAGGTAAGGCTTAACAGGTAATAAAAGTATAAAATAAGGGATTGAGAAAAAATAGATTTATTTTATATTCTAAGGCTTGCCCAACCAGAAAGAGGGCGAGGTGCTTTAGCTCTCGCTCGACCAAAGAGAGAGAGGTAGAATTTAACCAAAATTAGAAGTATTACTCCCGGCTATGTCCAGGGCCCCGAAGGTCACCGAAAAGCGCACATAGTGCGTGGTCCCACTCCAGTATCCGCTCCGATTCATGCAGCTACTACGGTAACAGCAGGCGTTCCCATGATAGCGAGGTGCATTAAGCCACTCGCCTGAGGAAGGAAGGCGAGGTGCGACCCTTCATTTGAATACCCACCCGCGGCAACCACTGGAATATTACAGAACGATTCAAAGAGGGTCATAGCTTATCCAACTCGCAGTCAATTAGGCTATATGATCCTTGCTCGCGGCATTTCCAACTATTTGGTTAGCGTCTCTCATTCGCGGTCCGTCCTTCCTTTCCGGGACACAAAGATTATTGCCGAATCTGAGTTTGCTACTCCAACTATAACCGAACCAATACCTATTCTATATAGTACTTTAGGTGCTTTCGTGGCGTATAATGTAAATCTCATCACTACTCTCTCCAACATGCGCGGGTGGGGAATTACTGACTATGCATAGATAACCCCTATTTGTGCGGTCCGTTCCAGTGACAGCATTTCTACTCTTAGAATCACTTCCGGTACCGGCCGGCAGGGGCAATTACTATGCATGTTATCAACCGATCGAAGCTTTAATACAACTTTTTCGATCCTATCCTGAGAGGTATATCCCTAGTTTATTTCTTTATTTCAATAACCTCGTTGTTCCGTGCAGTTATCGGTGCATCCATTGTGATATGAGTGTGTAAAGCACCAGCGATCAGCAGGCGATTGCCCAAGTGATCCGGCCTGGGCCCGCGTAGCACCTACCGATAATCAGCACAGCAGCCGGGGGGACTGAATCTGAAACTCGTGCTTTAGGAATAACCTTGACGGAGAGGAATCTTTTTGTAGGGGAATAAATGGAGACACCCACTTTTGTTACTCAATTTCCCCCCAGTTCCAATAGGCCAGTTCACACCTTTCTATCATCTTCCGACGCCCACTTTCATTAGTCAATTTACCATCTTCGTAAGGCCAGGTTCACATTATTCTTTCTCTCTATATCCTCTTGATACGCCCACTTTGCTTCCTGAATTTACCAAAAGGAGCAACTACAGGCTCACTCATATATCTGCTGCCGGTTGCATGGCCAAGGAAGGGGAGAGTTTACTCGGGCCGCTAACCAGATACATAGGGGAGGTGGGTAAGGAAGCGAGGTATAGGGTAACCCCTATGCAGGCCCCCCCGTAAGCTTTCCTATGCTGGAAACAAGTATAAAAATATGGGTTGGCCCTCCCTTTATAGCATTGTAGAGAGAGAAGAAGGCGGCACCCACCCGTTACACTTAGCTGGTGATAGAGAACCACCCACCCTTTATTGCTTGGCAGTAGAGAGAAAAAGATAAGGCTGGCTGTTGGTTGGCCCTCCCTAGTGCTTTACAGTAAATATAGAGGCACCCCCTCCACCCAATAAGCTAACCTAAGGAGTGGAACCTATGTTTTTATGAGTCTATTTTTTATAGTAGTTCGTGTCAGCAGGAGAAGAGCTCTTTTAATATGAGATTTTCCGAGCTTCAATAATGTCCCTCAAGGTCCAGGTCCAGATCCAAGGTAAAGTGGATATACCTATGCCACCTTTATTTCCTGAATTTACCATCTGGATAGGCTACGTCCGCATCTGCCTATTCCAGTTTTCATCCCATATCCAGATCGAAAGCCTGTAACGGAGGTTTCACCCGCGGATCCGCCACTAAAAAATAATAATATGTCAGTAGTGTATGATCTGCGAATGTTGAATAAAGGTATGTAACGCTTCGCCATAGCATCCACCAATTTAGGTATTAACCCTTTGTGTTCCGTATCGATAAGTGCTATGGGTATGGGTAAGGTATCCTCTTGGCCATGGATGTGGAACTGCTCTTTTCGGCCAGTGATGGGAAACATCTCTCTTGTATGTTGGCAACTTGGCGGTTTCCTTATATGGACTTGGCGGACTTGGTGCATTTGGCAGGTGGACGTAGACTTGCTTGGCAGATTCCTTATGCATACGGATTTTCCTTATTGTATTTGTTATTGGACGTGGACTGGGCTTACTTGTGGATCTTTAACTGGAAGGGATGTTGCTGGTGTTTATTCAACTGCTCCTGCAGCTTTAACTACTCCTGAATCTTAAACAGAATCAACTGCTCAATCGACTGTTGCTTAATTCAAATATATTTTACTAGATATACTACTGGTTTTTAACCACCTGGTCCTGAAGCTGCCTTAGCCTATGCTTTTCCTGATGCCTTAGTGACCTTCACCTTTGCTTATGGGTCTCGATCTCGAAAGACATAATTTCGTTCACGAAGTAAGAATCTTTATATACTGAACCAACTGCTGGATCGACTTTTGCTGCTTACGGCTATGGGTATGAATCTTCGGCTCGCTCTGGATCTAGATATACTACGACTGGTGTTGCTTAAACAGAATTACCTCTTGCTGCACCTGGAACTGAGAGCGAAGGGAAGCTAGTACAGGAAGTTACGTTGGTCGGGATGCTGGGTTATCCTTTATAGCTATCTCTGTGCTTCTCCTTCGAATGGTGCTGGATCTAGATGCTCCGGAACTTGGTCTAAATCAGGTGAATCAACTGCTTTCGTCCCGCCTAAACTGGCTATGGAACCGGATCTGGAATAGGCTCTTTTAGAAAGATAGTAACATGGTTTGAACATACCAAGATTAGTTTTATGTGGGCACCAGTTTACATTCATGTGAGAATCTATCTTATAAACCTGTGACTATGTAACCTCTATGTCTATCCCTAACAAAGGAAGGAACCCCTTAGCGTAGATTCGTGGCCTATTGCTGGTCCTAGTTAAAATGCAACTGTCAGTTCTACCCCAAAGGCTACTCACCTGAACTCTAATTAATACCAATACATGAGAACTTGTGACTTACTGAGCTTTATGGTTTTATTTCGTGTCAATCTTAGCCCTTATGCACCCATAAGAACAGATCAATTTCTATGTGCTCCTGGACTTGGAATTGGATCCGCGGGGACATAAACTGCTACGAGGTATGCTCTCTCTGTCTGTGGAGATTATCAGGTAGAAGACTTAACCTCCAAAAGCCATGGCCAACCCAGACCAACTGTCATGTTAACCTCAGCAGTGCAACGAAATGCTCGCAAAGTGCTCCATAGCCTCCTTTCCGTTGGGGTTGGATGTGCATTGGATAATCTACCCATGTAGTATTTTACTTATGAGAAAAGTGTATGGTTTAACAAGTCTGAAGAAGACTTTACATAACTTTTATCGGATTTTTTACCTTGAAAGCCAATCTCACACCATTGGCTAGCCGATAGGAGTGGTGTGACTAATCTGCTTACTTTGGTTGCATGTTGCTTGGAGTGACTAACAATAGTTAGAGTTTGAGTCATCTACACACACATCCTTCACATCCATATCATGTCTTTGTCATGAGACCTCATTCTTCGCTATTGACTTGTTGGAGTCCAAGTTGTGGTGAGGGAGGGAGTGTTCTCGTTGGGTTGGTGGAGCCCTTAAGCTACCTAGTGAACCCTTACAGTCGCTTTAGTAGGTCATCAAGAGGGTGTCGTTGCCAGTTTTTATACCTCAGAGATCTGGTGCAATTCTTACACATTGTCAAAAGCCTTTACAATTTGAGGTTTCGGGTAAACATTGAGTTTGATAGCCATAGTCTATTGAATATCCAATTCCAAAGCAACCATGACCCACAAAAACAAAGTAAATAAAGAAGGCAAAGGCAATGATAAAGTCAATTACACTTTAAGTTTACTTATGGGCATTTGACCTAGTTATTATTTACCAACAATAAAGTAAGCAGTTTCTTAAGTTGCTTGAGTAGTAGTGACATTTTCACTGGGGTATTTAGTTTATGAACTAGTATTTCTATATATAAAGCATGGAGGGTAGGAGTATAACTATATCCATAAGGGTATAGGTAAATAGAGCAGCTAAGGTGGCTAAAGCAAAGGTAGGTGTCGTTAAATAACTCAATTTAGAACCAATTTGCAGCATGCTTTATACAATTTATCTATATGCATTTATTTAGGATCCTGGTTTAAAGCTAGCGGACCTTATTGATTGAGAATAAAAACCATAACGAGCAAAGCAAAAGTGTTAAAAGGTAAAGGCACTAGCATGAGATGGAGATCATCCAATTCCAATTGATGGCTGAAAGCATCACTAGTAGCACCTATTGAAATAGCACTCATTGACAACATTTACTTAGTTATATAATAAGTTTATATAAAGTTTATTTTACCTGGTTTATGATGCAAATGATCAAGTTTATGTCGACTCAACAATTAAGGTGCTCCCCTCGTATCTCTTTCCCTCGCAAAAGAAGTTTGGGAGAGAAGTGAACAAAGGGAAGAAAATAGTTTGGAGAAGTCAGTTCGTCTCTTGGATCGGGGTCCAGCATATCCATTGAGAGGCATGAATCATATCACAAAAGAACTTCAAGTTCAGTGTTTCTTTTTAACACTCTCCTTTCTCACCGATTATTGTTTGAGATCGTTGGGCCCGATTCCGTCTCGTTACCAACTTACTTCTCTAGCAAGAGCACTACGCTTCATATTATAGTGGAGAATAGGAATGAAGTAGCTAAGTCTGCCTTTCTATGAAAAGTGGGGATAGAGGCTATGAAGATGGATTTTCTTTTTATAATAATTATTGAAATGATTATATAGAAAGCTTATAAGTAGGGCTATATAAACGAGACTTCAATAATAATAAAGAGGGGATTTATCCACTCACACCCGCTTATATAGGTTGAGGGGCCGAAGGCGGGCTCAATCCCTAAGGGTTTAGGGGCTACAATCAAAGAAATCCCAAGACATGGGATGAAAGCCTGCTTATATTTGATACTTTTATAATAGGGAAATTCATTCGTCCACCCCTCCATTCGAGGTATGCTATGGTTTTATACCACATTCACCTTTCGATGGAGCATTTGAAAGCTGTAGCAGGGAACAAGAGAGCAATGCTTCGGAGGGGGCACTGAAATTCATTCAACCGATTCAGCTCATACATCAAAGAATTTAAGAGGGGCTTAAGAGGACCCAGCAACGATACAAGGAGCGCTACGACCAACACCGGACAGCACACCAATTCCAGGTTGGAGACATTGTGTGGCTGCACTTATTACAGATCAGCATCAGTGCATCATCTCATTGAGATGTCGATGTCTGACTATCCTTCTTTTGTTCATCCACTATTTGCAGGAGATGCGGTGGTGTAATGAGTTGCAGATCAAACGGAGCAGCTTCGTTGTTGGTATGTGGAACTTGTGATGCCCTTCACGCCGGCGGACTTTGCTCGAATCCTTTCCTTGGTGTGTCACTAGTGCGAAGATCACCTGTGTGCAGGGATTTAGGCTAGACGCGATACTTGCAGCAGTACTGCAACTTGAGTTCCATGCCAGAGGCTGGGTATCAAAGACTCTATGCACATGGAAACAAAGGTTTTAAGTTATTGAAGAACGATAAGTAATTTTGTGTGATTGATCTCATCATAGCTCAACTATCGGGGGATCCTAAAGCTTCTGACATGCCCAACTAGCTTGTCCCATACATGCAGGGTATCATGGAGGGTTTCCAATATGACTGGGCTATGTTCTTGGCTGAGTGGATGCACTTTTTTTTGCCTTCTTACTTACGATACCTTACCTTCCCTTGATTTATACATTGGTCTACTAGCCCGCTAACCTTGATGTTTATAGAACGCTACCTCGCATTGCAGCTAAGCCCTGCTTCTATTACTTACACCCTCTTACAAAGGCCCTGATTATAGTACTTACACACTTAAGTACTATAACAAGGCTAATCCTTCGTGGGCGGGTTCCTATTAAGGCTGCTATTCTATTCTATAGAAATAAGAGCCGCTATTACGACAGATACACATGGAGGAGGGTAGGTAGGATCACACGATGCATTTTTATGATAACACGATTAGATACCTCTTGCCAATGAAAAGTATGTGTTCCGGATTAGGGATGTTTTGTTACAGATGATGTTTGCTTACCGATGGAGCTTTACAATTGGTTTCACAACGATATCGGACAATGAGGTGAGTTAGGCCGTTAGTGAGGACGTTATTCCGTGGTGAGCCTAGAAGAACTCTAGCTAGTTTGAGTTTGTTAGTCTCCATTCTTGGAAAAAGATAGAAGAGTGAAATCCAATACTACGTACTAGAATTATTACTATTTACTTTATGATATTGCATATCTGCTTGCTTTATATATGATGTTGCCATAGAGACGTTGAACCTGCCTAAAGCCCCGCTAGTCGCAGGTGCCCCGATGCCAGAGCTGGGCTAATATAGACTCCACTTGGTGTGACTCTACTTAGGGTGGAACAACTACTAAAAACTATTACTATAAGATGTCGCCATGGATAAGTTTGAACTTGTCCGTATCCACTTTCACTTGTATTTTACGATGCACAATCCGAAGCCAAGAGTAAATCCCCAGTTTAGAGGTGCCGAACCCGCATGGAGACATTGAACTTATACTCACATATCTACGTCGAACTTTTCCCTAGATTTACCAATTAGATATATATAACTTTAATTTCCACTCCTGCAGAATCTGAGTCAATGGGGCTTGGCTCCCCGGCTTGTCTTGGGCTACTCGGTTTGGCTGATCGGACTGGGATACTCAACTTGGCTTTGATACCGGGCTCGGTTGGGCCTATAGGCTTGGCTGGGCTCCTCGACCTGGGATCATGGGATGGGATACCGGGATGGCTGGGCCGCTGGACTGGATGGGATAAAGTATATAAAGCACTCAACTTTTACATCAACTTGTCTTTCCACTCGGCGACCATTCATTGGCCATGTCGATACAAGAGTCGATGCACTTGATTACAGGTGTCAGTGCCAGTCATAGTCCATATGCAAACATACCTCGATCTATACCTCGATCTATACGAAACCAAAGCCCTCGAACTAGACTCTCTAACCTATACCTTGACCTCACTTACTTATACGGAACACGAGTTACTAGGATGCCATGACCGATGCATTACTTACGATGCACCTATTTAGGATCATGCGCCATACACATAGTGCTAGTCAGGTTCCCAGTCAGGGAAGGGAGGTGAGTGGAAAAAAGAATGGACAGAGCCCACAGAGCAGGTTTAACTCCGACGGATGGAAGGATGGAGGCCCACAGACATGTGGAAGGGGCGGAGCCTCTACAGGACACAATACAGGGGTCATAAAGCACCGGATGCAATATGATGTGCTTACTTACGTTTATATGCAATTCGAGGATCAGAGTGCCTAATGATGGTGCAAAATGAGGAGAAGTTGCTGAGCGTATTTTGTATAATTACATCTATAATGCCAGCTGACAGATATTCTATTTCTTTTTATAGTGATTTAGAGATAGATGGACTACCAGGCCTCGGCCCAGGCCAGAACTTCGGATGGTACTGAAGACAAAAAGCTATCATTTCATGTTTTCCTTATTTTCAAATCCTTTTGAAAGGATCCCCTGCATAATACACCTCATCACAGGTATCAAAGTAAAGGTTTATTTCTCAAATTTTTACATTTTGAAAAGTTTCTATCTCACAGGACGGACGGATTTCATTTGCTTTTAGGTTCCGCACCTTCTTTTTCCTTGCTGGCCCTTAGGCTTGACCAAATCTAACGACGAAGCTTGGATACTCCGCTTTGATATCAGGCTACTCAACTGGGCTACTTGGGGCTACCGGTTCTAGAAAATGGCCTCTCCTTTTAGACCTCCTTCCTAAGGGCGGAGCTCTTTCCCGACAAAGGAGGGGTAGGGAGAAAGACTTGACACCTTCTGTAGGCGCTTCCTTGCCCTCAAAAGGACAAGCCCTCCGGACCTCCGGGTCCTTCTTTTGAACGAGAACCATTCAACATTGGCATATTAAACCCACTTTTCTGCGTGCTGCCTGTCACTTTGTCCACTTTGTCTTCTTGGTGAGCAGTGGAATAATTAGTCCCATGGCCTGTCCACGAACCAACTTCTTATATTACCAGCTTCTCAATACTCGACCCCAAATCCTTTTTAGCCCCTCTGCTTCTTGAACCGACTGAATCAGGCTGTACAGAATTCTGCAACCTTTATTCTTGTCTATGAATGCTATTTGAGGCTGAAGCTTCAAGCTGCCTTCTATCAACACTCACTCGAAATTCACTTCGGCGGACGTTCCTTCGACCTTGCTTAGGCAACCACCTACTAGCATCTGATAGAGACCACATCCCCTCTGATGCGTTTGTATATAATCCTGATGCAGATGTCCTCACACCATGAATAACTCTGCTCCCCTTACTTCGGCCAGCTGTATCCACTGCCTGATATCCACCAGAAGAGGAGTGTACTAAACCACCCTCAATTCCAGTCTCCTTAAAGACAGTATAGTTAGTAACAGACTTGTAAATCTTGGTTGCGACTGTCTTTTCTACTTGAGGTGAATATTTAGATGATTTTATCTGCTCATTTCCTACAGCCAAAGAGGTCCTTAGGAAGGAGGTCTCGACTAAAAGGAGAGGAATCACTCCGATTCTGCCCCACCCTTTCATTGGAATGATCCAGACAGCAATACGAAAGAAAGTAGATGTCAGGTATGGCCTAATCCCTTCCAACTCTTTCTCTTTCACCTGCTGGAACAACTAGATCTGTAGCCCTAGAACATGAATGCACGTAGTTAGTCACATGGTTTTTATCCCTTACCTTCAGAAGCACCAGAACAAGCGGATGATCGTAGTACCCTTCTTTATATTCTTGCCTTAAAACTAGGAGTGTTTAGGGAAGGGGATGCCCAACCTACCTAGTCTTTCTATTCTTTAGACCTGGAACAGAAGACATAGAGGAGTATGGATGGCATGGCATGCTATTAACCCCTTGGCTTGTGGCTTGGCTTACTCTCTTTATATTTACCTGCAAGAACCTAGATCTGCTTGTCCTAGAATCTGAATCACGTTGTGAGATTAGTGTTCCCACCTTTGAAAGCACCGAATGGAATGTGGTGATTAGACCTTACTTTACCATCTAGAAACGTCACTCACTCTTGCCTTGCCATATGCCCTTAGTGGTTGTACCTCACCCTTCTACTGCTGAAATGGAGATATAGTGGTGGATAAATCATACCCCACCTACCTAGTCTTTAGACCCGGAAGATTTTACGTTGAGGAAGATGGCTTGAACCCCCTTGCTTTTAAGAGCTAAAAATGCCTTCCTTTTCTTTAATGCCTCTGCTACCCTTACCCGCCTGAAGACCTAGAACTGACTTCTACCTATACCACTTTACTTTCTGAATCGCTTAGTCAAGTGGGGACTGCTATGAACCCTTCTATCTTATCAGGAACGGATTGCTTCGCACCTTACCCTCACTTTATTACTACCTTTACCCCAGTAGCATGGGGTTAGCCCTAACCCATTGATGAAGCCAGGAAAAATAAAGTAGGCAGGTATGGCATGCTATGAACCCTTACTGCCTTAATTATTCCGGGTACCACCAAATAGAACCTTCTGGGTACCACGTATTAACTATTGGTACGGCTGAGCAGCCTTATTTGTCGATTATATGATACGGATGGATGGTCGATTCGCTAAGAGGGAGAGTTTCCCTTTAGCAGATATCGTTGAACGGATGGCTTGAATTGTGGTTGGGACATCAGATAATATAACCTCGGTGGATGGACGGGCTTCAGACCTAGGATATGCCTTGCCCTCGGAAGGACAAGCGGCTCCGCTCCTTTTAGAAAACTTGCTTTATTAATCTTAGGAGGTACAGGGACTTCTCCGGGATGGCATGGCATTAAACTACTTTCACTTCTGTGTTTCCAAACACCCTACCCACCTGCTTCACTAACTTATAGTTACTACGCCTCACTTAACCAACTTAAGAATAGATGGGATGCCCACTCCGTGCCTTGCTTGAGGAATGCTTAGTAAGTGAGTTATTTATAGCCCAATTACTGCTATTATATGGGGACAGTTCTGGAGCAGTTAATAAGGGGGAGAATAAGGCGTTATGAAGGCGTTACCAAGGTGTTACGAATAAGAGAAATTAAAGCATTAATAAGAGGGGATGGGCTTTCCAACTATAACTGAATGGGGGATCCCCGGCTAGCTGGCGAGGATGCATGCTCTCCTGGCTATGCTGATGGTGCTGGTGCTGGATCAACTTATGAACTAACATAATCCTTATATTTCTCACGAAGGTCAGAATCTCGTTCATGTTTACTTTGGGATTTTTCACCTCCTTGACCATACCAATAATGAAGCAAGCTTTTTGCTCTTACTTGTTGTGACTCATAGAAGCACCAGATGTGGAAGTAGGAATTATGCCTCCAGATTGACTTTGATTGGGAGATAGATCTAACCATGAGGATGAAAATGCTCTCGACTGAGTGTGTGAAGGGAAAGAGTTATAGTAAATGTCCATGTTCATAAAGACTAAAATCCAAATTTATCCCCAATGGGAATAAACCAATGGGAATCCATGGGAATCATCCATGGGACTTACAGAGGGGGTTGGTTATCACCTACAGAGGCGCATACTCATACAGAGACACATTGAGCTACACGATGATGAGTGAGGTTACACGTAGAGCTTCGAGCGATGCATGAGGTACAATCAATGAGGTCGATACAAGAGTCTTCGTCGATCAAAAAGGCAATCCCAGGTTTCAATCACTCGATTACAGGACCCGCTAGTCGATCCAGGTAGGTGTCCATGCATTCTCGGTACTCGCTGGTGATGCATTCTCGGCGCTGGTAGGCCATGCCTTGTGTCGATTCAAGTGGTAATTTCGATGCTTAGCTTTACACCTAATTTTATCTCACGTCCCAATATAATTCAATCTCACTACCCATCGAGATACAATCTATCGTCCCATGTTCTCTAATATCGTCTCTATACCCTCGATCTATAGCTCGCTACAGAATCATGGAAATGTTCTCGAATTGTTGGATGGTGCGTTACTCCACTTGGCTCGGTTACTTGGACTGCACTACTCGACTGTGCTAATCGAATGGGATAATTTACTTGGTTAATCTCAATAACAGACTGGGCTGGGATACTCTTGGCCCGAGACAGGGCGCTTGATACACTCATTGCCTGCCAGTCACCATAAGGCCACCCTTATAGAGGATAAATTACCATATTATAAGGACGGAGGGCTTGCCTCCCAGTAACACCTTTGTAAGTGATATGCTTTATGCCTCAGAGCACCAATGCTTTCAGATACATTTTCAAGATATTCCTTCCCCTCGTGCCTCGGGAAAGTCCCTCTCCCGTATGGTCGAGCAGCTCCGCCCCTCTCCTTTTAGTCGAGCCCTCCTTCGTCGGACCCTAACTACTGCTTTTTTACGTTCCTCTTTCTTTTCACTTTGACTTGCTGCTTATAAAAGGTTGGAAGGAAGTTTGAAGTATCAACCGGAAACGATTCAACTTTATTTAGACTATAATAAGGAGGGGGCCACCTACCGCTGCTTACCACTTCTATCACTGGGAATTAATTTACTGTGGAAGTCTTGCCTACCACTCCAGGGAGGGGATGAAGGGCTAATGCTACCTTTCTATTTTGGTGGTGCCTACGTTCTATTATTCTGCTGCCCTTCTTGGCTGGTTAAAGGAAAGTTCTCTCTGCTCGGTGGAAGGGGTGCTCTGCTAACCGGTCCATCCCTCACCCACGGTCAACCACCAATAACCAAAATAGTAGAGAGAGGGCGAGCATCCAACAAGGAATTGGTTTATTTACTTAAAGAGTTACCTGGGGGTTTTAGTAGGCACCAGCAGCAATATCTAACCGGACCAGCGAGGAGAGCTCACTAGATAGAGAAGGACCAGCGAGATCTATAACTCCAGCGAGATCTATAACTATAGATGCCATCGGTTTATAAGGTAAGAGTATTAATAAGTTAGGATACAATAAACATTGAAACTAGTTCGATAAGTTTATATATATAGGTAGGCGTAGGGCAGCTAGTCGATGCCGGAAGCTTTTCACTTAATTGGACCATCCATCCGGAAGAAAGGACCTCTTTTTGTTTGGCTTATCACGATAACGGGGTTACCATAGACTTATTTGCCCTTGACACTGTTCGGCAGGAAGAACTACTGTCACCTCCCAACTTCCCTTTTATTCTTTACCCCCAGAAATAATAAGAATATATTAATTATCGGGTCCTCCTTATTGGAAGGTAAGCCCAGATCATAGGTAGAACCAATTTTAGCATCAAGTTTTTTATCAATAATTTCGAGTTTTTAAACCACATGAACAATCTATAATTGATACCCCGTGAAACGCAATAGAAGGCGTTTTTTATTATAAAGTTGCGTTTTCACATTCCCTTTAAGAATAAGTCCCATATTGGGGTCATCTATCATCGGTGAACTCTAACATGCCATAGAACGAAGTTTTCTTTATATACTTTGGGTTCCGTGGGGTAGACCGAACATACTATTTCGTATTCAGAAGTTGGTTAATATTAGCACCCCCAGCTGGTTTTCCGGGACCTGCTCAGTGCGGTTGGGACGATTCGCTCCAACGTAGGTCGCGTTGGTACGGTTGGCGCCGTGCAAGAGGCAGTGGTCTATACAATAGGGTTAGAGTGGTTACGTTGAAAGTGACATCCTTTTGTACCCGGGGATTCATCATTTGCAAGGAAAGGGGGACTTTCACTTTAGTTTGTGAAAGATGGGCTTTAGGCCCAGATTCAATGCCCTGGACATCCAAAGTTCGTTATATGTACACAGGTTCCGAGTAACTTACCTCGCCATCCACAGTGGAGTTATGTACAGTTCCCCACACCCCTGCTGAATTAATGGGACGTAGGGCTTACTTATATTACGTTTATAATAAACCATGTTTTGGTTTGCTTGAGGATTCATTCGATATCGGGACATGAATTATGTTCGGAACTCACATCAGGCAGGCTGGCTGGTCCAGTAACGTCGTGCTCCACCATGTTACTTTCTATTTACGTATAATAAGATGGTACACTTGGCAGGTAGGGCATCTATCAGTTCCGGTTCGAACTAGCCTATCGGAAGAGCCAGCCTAGTTCCTACTTAATACCTTATGGGGTGAGCACTTAGACCATTGTTATTACCCTTATCAGCCGAATTACTTTATGTTGGACGGAAACCACCAGTCAGTCGCGGGAACAGCTTTTCAATACATCCGGATCAGACTCCTTATATTGTAAGGGCTTGGGCACTTAGAGCTTTGGTATTTACCTTTAGCCTACTTTATTATTTCAGTACGACCTACGACAAACCACCTGTCGTGTTAACCACTCTTTGCTAGACAGGCTCACTGACCTTAACTTCTTTGAGATTCACCGGCTTGCTTGGGTGCGTGGGGTTTGGGTGCTCGGTCCGATGCTTGCGAGTGCTTGTTTAGGGTCCGGTTATGGTGATGAGCTTAGATTAGGAGAGCTTTAATTAGAGGGATTCTTATTATGGTGACAGGTTCGGGTATCCTTCTATTTGTGCTTTACTCCCCATTTTTTTTACCTACTCCTTCGAGAGCGCTACCACAAGGAAGGGAGAGCGAGAGCAAAGAAAACTCGAAGTATGTTGTGTAAGTAGCAGCAGGCGGCAAGTACCTATCGATCCCGGGTGGGCATAAGTACCTCGGTTGCTCAATTAAGTACAGTAACGAATAAGAATTTAAGAAGCGTTCTAAACTCAACTCAATCAGGAGCGTGGAGCGTAGCGCGTGGGTACTATTATTATCATGCCTGGGTACTCTAACGACCCATATCTTGTTACAACTAACGACTAACACTAACGACTAACTTAGTAGCTCATGGTGGATACGTAATGTCTGCTAGCTCATGGTTACGTAATGGTCCCCTCTGTGCCATCTATCCACTTTTTCACCGCCTATTTCAGTGAGGAAGCTTGAAGGCCGAGTAGGACGAGGTCAGTAAGCAGAGTGAAAAGCAGAGTGATACTAGGTCGGGCAAGACAGATCTATTTCCTTATTGGTTTACCTATGAAACATGTTCTTCCGGTAGGCACTTCAAAGTGAAGAAGCTTGGAGGTTGAGGTTAGGCCGGGCGATACAAGGTGGGGTGAGACCAAGGTCGAGACATAAATACTGGTATTTCACTTTCCACTTTCCTGCGATACCCTATAAATCAGAGTGTACCAGACCTACTACTACAACACCTATTACTATATGAGATTGCATCTCTACGTTGGTCCCTACTAGTTATAATATATGATACGCCATCTCTACCAGAGCTGCTGGGCTCAGAGAATCCGCTGCTTTATTACTCTGGGTGGTACCTACTAGTGGTTAATATATATGATCTCGCCATAGAGGAGTACTGGCGCTATGGGCCGGTTTCAAGCGCATATCTAAGTTTGGACTTGGATTTGCATATCTACGGTTTCAAGGTCCCTCTCCCTTTGGTCGAGCAACTCCGTCCCTAGATTGAAATACGAGATTCTATCTCTATAACTCTAAATTCCACTCCTAGATTCAAAAGCTCCTGCCAGAGGAGGGCCAGTCCTGCTAGTGGATGAACCTGGTCCGAGGATCTTCTTCACCGGCGGTGGTGCCTACGTGGTCGTGTTCAAATATGAGATTCTCACCATATCTCCGTAATTGTCATGAAGCTTACCTCGTTGTAGCCAATTTTTGAAAACCATGGTAATCCTAGTTATGGTAATCCCTCGAAACCATTTCATTTCACGCTACAAACTTAACCTATTACTTCTTCCTGTGCCATTATTTTTATCAAGCTAGCAACTGAAAGTCTTTCGGCTGGCTACCAGGTTTGGTAGGGAAATCACACGAACTCCTAGAGCCAACTACTACCAAAATCGCATCGTCATGAACCTCTCTCAAAACCACCCCTTCTCTAGGAGGAGTTCGACTTGAGAAAATACCAACAGCAGTATTATGCCGGACACCAGTACCTTCCACTAAAGTTACCCCAACAAGAGGTCCGGAGGGCTCGACCGAGGCAGGAGGGAGAGGAACTTCCAAACATTCTGCGTCTCGCTTTCTAACAATCGATGAATACTCCTTCCCTAGGAGCATTCCGGCTTTTAGAATCTCACTATTCGAGCGATTCAGCCGCTGCTCATTTGTATATTATAACCCCGTGACGCAAAGCTCATTCTATCCGTCTTCGCTCTTGAGGATCAATCCCATAAATGACGCCGCAAAGGCACCTGACTGATTCTATTCTTACATATTTATCGCTTGAGAATCGGTCTATATATAATAACATGGGTGTGATGATTCTACTGGAGAGATTTCTGATCCGAGACCCATTATTTACGTAATTACGCGAGGCTGCTCACTCACGAATCACTACTTCCATCAGCTCAATATCTTAACTGAAATTCACTTTCTTTGTATATAATGCTTTTCACGGACACAATCACTACTTCCACTCATACAAGATCTGAACTAACTCGTACAAGATCTGAACGGAAAGGCCAAGTTCAGGAAATATACATTACCAGCTACTTATAAGACGCCACCTTTTAGTACTCAATTTACCGTAGTTTATCCGAACAATCTTAGGGGCGAGGGAGGATGGCTCGTCCGACAAAGGAGGGCGAGGGAGCACAAAAATTAGACCACCTCATTCTCGTGGTAAGGTAAGTAAGGCAAGTCAAGAACTAGAGTCAGTTGTTTCAGATCGAGAACCAACCCTACCTAGTAGCAAAGAAAATCCAATTCATACACGGCCCTCTTCTCAACTCTCTTCACTTAGGTATCTCTCCACTCTCCCTAAGAAGTACTGTACCCCAAGACATATCAGCAGGCCCTTCTCCCAGTTTGGCTTCCAGATGGCATTCTGGTCATATCTAATCACTTTATGAATGAATGAGATAATACAATATCGGAGTAATCTTTTAGCATCCTCAGCTTCTAGCTCATTCTAAGACCTAACTAATCCTACTAGCAAGGTGCGGACCACAAGGAATCACTGATATATCGCTAATAATCATTCACTTTAGGTCTATCAACCCCTTCTGAAACGTTTCTAGATGTTGATCGAAACTCCTTGCCCGATGCGGACAAGCACCTACGGACCTTATAATTCCCCTGTTTGAAGTTAGTGGATCCATTGCCAATAACAACGTAGCCCTAAAAGTCAATAATGTCCTCAGGATTTCCCACCGCGCTATAAACTTATTTAGCTAGTGGTCGGGTCTTTAAAGAGCCGGGTATTGGCGGGGACACCATTTTCAGTTATTTTGTTTATACTTCTGGTATCCCCAGAAACCAATTTACACAATAGAGCAGGGGTAAATGGGGCATTGGGAAGATAAATAGAGAGCCCTCTCTCTCCTAGGAGGGATATGTATAACGACACCCCGTGGCATCAAGAGATGTTAATGGAGTCAATATTTACAACATTGATACAGAGATGGGATCGAAAAGAGAAACCTTTCCTTGTTTTGTAATTTGGTTACGTAGATAACGGCGGGATAGTAACGGATAAAGTGGTTATTCCCACATTCCATGTGATTACGATCCCCTTGGGAGAATACCAAGTGAAATATATGTTTTAACGAGTAGAATCAGATATCCGATAAATCAATGGGGTAATTCCCTTTCATTGTTAGCACACAACCCCCCCTTCCGTTTGGAGGGAAGGGTTTGGTTAATAAATAAAGAGGTGGGTTAGCCTTAGGTTTATAACCTTTCTCCGAAAAACAATATTATGAAAGGGGGTGGACAGTGGATAAGACCCTCTTCACAGGTGTATTCGGGTTACTATACTGGTTGGAGGGAACCTGATTGGTCCATGCGATTATCGACCTATTGAAACAAGGCCCTCAATTATAAAAAGATCTAATTTTTTGATGTGAATGGCTGGTTGACGACCGCTTAAAAGAGATTCCTAAAATGTTGGGAGGTTACTCTAATATGATTGGAAGCAAGACCGGGGCTGGGACCACCATTTACTCTAAACTACGGAAGAGTTAAGGGCCTGGTTGTTTTGTTGTAAAAGGAGATGCCTGTCACTTCATAATATATATAATCGCGGGTGAAACTCATGCACCACAATAAGAATAGGGTTTGATAAGTCCAATTCGATTCGGGAAAACAATGATATCCAATCCGGGTGCTCTAGAAATGTAAATGCTCTCATGTCCGGTTGTTGCTCTCATGCCCGAAGGAAAGACTTCTCCTCCCTATTAATCTGCTCTGTCTCCCAGAAGGACCTGGGTGAGGAAGGAAAGAACCTGCGTCCTGCTCCCTAACCCCTATCTGTCTCCCTTCAAGTAAAGGTCTGTATCCCTAACCCCTATCTGTCTCCCTTCAAGTAAAGGTCTGTATCCCTAACCCCCATCTGTCTCCCTTCAAGTAAAGGTCTGTATCCCTAACCCCCATCTGTCCCCCTTCAAGTAAGTCTCTTTCTCCTTCCCTATGAGTAAGTATCAGTATAAGTATCCTTCCCTATAAGTATAATAGATAAAGACTGGCGCACCTTTGGACTACGGTCGAATAAGGGTATGATTCAAGAGAAGGAATCATCCCACCAGAAAGGATATATTCTCTGTTGCCTTCCTAAGGTAATGATCGGTCTTCTCCTCATTATAAAAGAAAGGGTAGGGCTTTAGATTGAAAGGCAGGGCTTTAGATAAGGACTATCGCATCGAAAGGCAGAGCTTTATATAAAGGCACGCTAAAGGCACGCATAAAGTATTTGCTCTCCTTTACTCCCTATCAGTATAAGTTTGTTTTCTGTATCAGTGCCTAACTGGGTTAGACTTTACCTAACTGGGTTAGACCAACGGGTTAGACCAAACAGGGTGGGTTAGACCTAATCTGTTTCCTTACCCACTCTTTCCTACTTTTTAGCCCCCTATGTCTCCCTTCTTATCCATGGCTTATCTTATCTGTTCTATGGCAAGAAAGGTCCGTAGGTGCTTGTCCGCATCGGGCAAGGGGAATAATGCATATTTAGTAGTAATAATAGTAGTATTAAGCCCGTATAAGTCGTTGTATAAGCCCGTAGTCGTCGTATTAAATATGAGCCATTTTCAGCCATTAGTATTTAGCCCGTATAAATGGTTGTGTTTCTCTATCAGCGGGGTCCATTCTGTCCATTATTTATATATATATAATGATATATATATAAAGATAAGAGCCCTAACATTTTGATTTAACTCCATGATCTGTTCGCTGGCATAATTTGTGCTACCCCTGCTTGCTGCGTTCTGCTCTTCACGCACTCCATCACTGCCTCCATCTCTGCGTGTAATCCTTAGCTGTGTAACCAATTGCTGGATAACGCATTGCTGCGTGCAATCCTGTACCTCAGCGTATATACCTATGCTATACTCCAGACCTGCGTACCATTCCAAATATCTGCATACCTATAGCTTGAAGGGCCTGTCATGTGATAAACTTAGAAGCTTTATGATATCCGTGGCTCTCACTCATACGGTTTTCCACCTCTGTGTATCACTCATACGTTGCCTATTTTAATACATTGCCATTCAGCACCAATTACTCATTGCATAAATTACCCACAGTTCATACATGTTGGACTAGCTCTAAATTATTCATATGTGCTGGTATATCATATTAAAGCTCTCTTAACACAACTCTCATTGACTTGGTGACTATTTGTGGTAAATTTGTGGCATTACAGAGACTATTGTGTTGCCTATTGCCATTATATTGCAGAGATCATTCACCACGTAGCAGAGCCTTATCCTACCTTCATGGGTATTAAGTGACCATAGAACGTTCGCAAATGCCCTTTTCAGCCATTATATATGGTGCCGTTACATTAAATCGAAGAATAAGGGCCATTGAAGCAGTAATCGTTTCTTATATACGTAATAATGTAGATGTGGCATGTAGATGAGTATGCCTCTGATGAGGAGATAGAAATGAGTATGATGCAGCAAGCAGTGATGGAGATTAGATGGATCAGATTTTTTTTAGTCTGCTTCGAACCAACTATCAATAGCCCAACCAACAACCACAAATAGCCCATGAATCTCCCACCTATAGCCCATAGCCAATACAGTCAGGATGGCTTCTACGTCTCTGCTACTCTTCAAACCTATATGACCATTAACTATACTTAGTGAAGGTAATAACTAAGAGCTCATTGCTCCTTAGCCGCTATAGTACATGCCAATAGTATTGGAGTAGTTTGGGGAATGGTTGTGCTAAGTAAAATATCCCCCTGGCCCATTCCGGCCAGCTGAACTAAGACTATATGGCAACCAATACATTGAGACTTTCTCACTCCCAACCGGTCCTTGTAGTTATATAGTTAATCATTCTATCTTAGTCCATGCTATTATTCCCACACCGGCCCAAAGGCCATACTCTAGCTTTAGTCCGTAGCCTTAGCCCCCCCTATTAACTGGACTAGCTCCAGTATTAGCTTTCTTATTAGTCCCATGGCCTCTAGACAGGACTAGTTCATTTTATTTAGTCCCTGTAGAGCATCTCCCGTTTTAATGTATGATACCGTCATATATACGTTTCACTTTTCCGTGCGGACATACATATCCCCACAGAAAGAACATAGCAACACATAATATCTCTCCTTCTACCGCTACATAGGGAAATGTTTTTAGCTTAACTGGATAGATGGAATACCCGGTTCGTAACAAGCAAAAATATGGGAGTTCATCTTATAAAAGGCAACAAAATAGATTGTAAAAGCCTTCATACCAAGAGGTTGTACCTCACTAAGAAGTGGAAAGAAATGCTATTACTAATGATATTGGTTCTATTACAAGGCTAGACTTGCCTTTTTTAGTCTAAAGAGGACCCTACCCTATCTCAGTCCATGCATTACATTAAGAAGTTCCACGTATGTAGAACTATAATACTCTCTTCTTTATCTCTTACTATGATTACTCTCTCCTTTCTTTCTTAAGGGCAGGCTTCGACAAAACAACCAAGGTGATACTCCTATTATTACATGAATAAGCTATTTCAGTGCAGCTTTTCAGTACATGAATAAGCTAGTGTCACCAAGACCAAGTTAAGAAGTGCTTTTCAAAAAGAGAATCTAGGCATTGAAAAGGTGGCTTAATCTGAGAAGGCACAGTATCAATGGAGGGAGTGAGGTAAAGGGGTTGAGTGAAAGCTTTAGGGGTAAGAGCAGGGAGGGGATAGCGGGGAGGAGGAAAGAAAGATTGGGAAGGAAGGTCCGTAGGTGCTTGTCCGCATCGGGCAAGGTGCGAAGCTCTTGCTCGAGAAAAGGAGAGCAAGGTGCGTAGCTCTTTCCCGACAGGGGAAGGATTCCAAGGTTTCAATGAAAGATAGGCCGACACCCAAAACCACGCCCCTTGCAGAATAGAGTCTACATCTTCCTTCAAACGAAATTAAAAGCTTATCCAGCGTCAGGGGTTGAATGCAATGCGCATCTTGATATGTGCACATCTGAGAATGGACGCGGACACGGGCGGGAGAGCCTATATATATATGTGCTAGCCTTCCTTAAGCTCAAGGCATGCGCGACAGCATCAGTCCCTCCTGGAACAGAATAAAAGATCCTACGCTCGTGTTCCGATTCGACTCGAAGACGCCCGCCTAGCGTCTTAGTACATAAAAAGGCCCTCTCGGGCGATCACCCGACGTTATAAAAAAAACTTGGAAAAGCAATGCAGGGATCAATAAAGACCGACCAACCATTAGAGATCAATCACGTACCAAACGCGGCTACCTTTCCGACCGATCAATAGAGTCAATCATACACGCAGGTGAGCGAAGCGTATCGAGAGGATCAATTGAGCACGGCAGAGGTCAATATAGAGGAAATTTGTCGTTGTACCGAATTCATAGTACTACAGGGGGGCTTACTGGAAATGGAGAGTTAAGGCTCTCTTGCATATAATATAAAAGGTTCTCTCCCGTCATACGTCTCACTAATTGACCGCTTGCGATGAGTGCCAGGTCAGAATAAAAATGTAGGCGAGCGCCGGGGCTAATACTGGTTGGTATCAATGTATAAAATCACAGTCAATCAACGTAGGGGTTATGTATTGCGTCTTCCACCATGCAATTATAACCTACTTGGAATGAGCATCCAAACTCATCATCAGTAGGGAACAGCCGCGGCCAGCAATACCATAACCTCTAGCACCACCTAGTCACCGCCTACGGGTGCATCCCTTGCAGCTTATACTGAGACTGATACTTATATATCCGTAACGGGATAGACCGTAACGGGTACAAGGGTAACTGCATGGCTCGTGAAGCAGTTCAGGTAAGAGGTAAGAGTTATAGGAGTGATAGGCATGTATAAGGATGTATAAAGGTGAGCTAGCTTGGTTTGGTTCGTGGTTAGTTAGCCAAGCCATGGTTCAAATGAGAGTAGCTGTTGTGTGTATAAGCCAGGAAGGCTCCTTAGTGCCCCCGAGGGGGATTCGAAGGGTCAAGCCATTGTCTTAGGGGGTAGGGCCAACCAATGATGTTTAGCAGCTCCAGGTGTTTGGCTAAGCCAGTTTATCCAACTTTACTTTCCTATTTTCTATGCATGCACAAGTTTATAAGCTCCTGTTTGGCTAAGCCTGCTTGGCAGCTATGTATTCCCCAATAGTAGTACAAAGGGGTACGCGAACTAGCTATTCTATTCCCCGAACCCTTAGTATAACGAGGTCAAGGGTACGCGAACTAGCTATTTCCCGAACCATGAGTAGTACGAGGGTATGTATTCCCCAGCCCCCGTGTTGGGGTGTGTCCAAGCAGTCGTAGGTTTGGTCTCTGGTCCCATTGTTTCCGTTAGCCCTGGATTGGTCCAGCTTGGGTGTGTCATTAAGGAACGAAGTCGCTTTCCCGACATAGGAGGGGAAGGGCTATAGTCCGCTCTTGGGTTTCTTTTCTTTTTAGGGACGACGAACGGGTGCGACGTGGGCCACTCCATTATATAGCTGCTGTGTTGAGATGGGAAAGAAAGGAGACAAACAAACAGCTCTCCTGAAAAAAAAGAGTGACTCTAGCCGGAACTTCCAAGCCACTCGCTGAACTCAAGGTTACGGTCCTTGGGAAGCCCCGAGGCCAAGAGCCAGTCAAAAGCCAGTAAAAGCAGTACCAGTAAAAGAGCCTAAAACTAGGGATCGAGATCCAGTTGCTGACCTTAGTGAGCTAGATCCAGTCCCAGGCGTAGAGCCTATAGATCCAGAGCGAGTTACTGACCTAGCACCAGCACAAGCACCAGTAGCATCATAGGCAGAGGTGGGAGCAGTAGCACCATCAATAGTCCCACTGGTTTACCCAGCACCACCATATGGCCCAGCAGCATCCCTTCGCCTAGTTCCAGTTCCTGATCGAGTACCAGCATCAGCAGCAGCACCACCATCCGCATGGGCAGTTCCAGGTCCAGCTTAAGCAGTTGATCCACTTAAATAAGAGCCATTGCAAGCAACAGGAAAGGCAAGAGCAGAGCTAGCAGTTCGAGATCCTGACCTTCGTGATCCAAACCCTAGTGATGAAAATCCAGTTGCTGGACCATAAGTAGCATATCGACCAGCTTTTGTCCCTTTAGTTTTTCTAGCTGTTGCTTCTGTTATCAGATGTGCATAACCATTTGTTCCGACAAGAACACCGTTCCTTCCCTTCTCTGCGAAGCACAGTTCCAGTCCTATACTAAGTAGCAGTTCCAGCTATCAAGGTAAGTAGCCTCATAGATAGAAGCATAGCCTACAGTAGCAGGGGTCTAGGCGGCGTTTTATTTGGTTGTTTCAGCAGTTGTTGTTTCAGTCAATGAAGCAAATGTGAATTCTGTTTATTAAGCACAAGTTCCAAGTTCATTACCAGATCCACCAGCACCATCACCAACAACAGTAGCAAAAGTAGCAGCATAGCAAGTAGCATAGTCAGTTGCACCCCTGGATTCAGTGGTTGATTCTTCTGTAGATACTTATGTATATAAGGCAGAAGTTTATACGGTTTATTCTACAGCAGTATATTCTGCGGTTGGTTCAGCAACAGGTAATTCTGTGGATGCTGTTGATGCAGTAGTCGTTGATGCTGTTTATTTCAATTCAGCAGCAGAAGTCGATCCAAGACCAGCAACAGTAGACCCTGTAGTAAACCCAAAAGCAGTATATTAGAATTCGTTTTTTCAGTTGAATAACCTCCTGCAGCACCTCCCTTATTCTACTGGACCTCCCGGATTCAACCTAGCTTGGCAGCTAGTATTCTTTATTTCTTTATAGAGTGACTTAGTTTTTTGTGTTGGTTGAGTGCCCCTGGCTTGTAGTCCTGCGTGTGTTCGCTGTGCCTTCCTGTGCCCCCCCTTGGCTTGGTTAGTACTTTTCCCTGATATGTATAGTATAATATGCTGGGGGTTTCACTGAGCCGCCGACCATGAACAAGTTTTTTAGTGCCTTACTTTCCCCGTGTATAGTTCCCCCTCGCCCGCGCCTGTATATATCAGTGAGAATAATGTCCCCTGTTCCTGCCTCCTTCAGTCTCCCCTGTTAGTGGGTGCGCCTTCAAGTGCCCCCCTATCTATCTATGGATGAATGCTGTCCCTTCCTCCCTTATTTCCCTTGTCGTCCTTCCCCTCGTGCCTCGGGAAAGTCCCTCTCCCGTATGGTCGAGCAGCTCCGCCCCTCTCCTTTTAGTCGAGCCCTCCGGACCTTGCCCTCAAAAGGACAAGCCCTCCGGACCTCCGGGTCCTTCCCCTGTCGGGAAAGAGCGTAGCACCTTGTTTCTATAAGTTTTCCAATCTGATCTTATTTCCCCCGTCGTCGGTTGGGTGTCTATGGTTGTAATTTGTAGCTGTTTTTTTATAAGACATAGTATCAATGTGATTCTTCGGGTGGGTATCCGGGATGAGAAATATGTCAATGGGGAAATGGTTGGTTGATATTGCCCAATTTACCACCCAACGAATGACTATAGGCAACCAATTAGTTAGGAGGCCATCAAGCAAGTCAAGTTGTTACTGCGGAATTAAGTAAGGGAAAGGTCGGTGGCTGCCCCTGGCAGTCAATTGTCACTGAACTGAAAAACAAAGGAAGGAGCGAGCGATAGCTTGCTTAGTAATTCTTGTCAAAACAATATGGGAAGGTGTGGGCAAAGATGGTTGATTCGTGGGTATAACGATCGATCGATACTTTCCCTTCGGGTGGAACACCTTCAGGGTGTGTGTTGGTCCATCCACCAATTATTTATGTCTGTGTTCCCGGGGTAGGTTTTTCTGTGCCCGCCATTTCCCCCTGGGTCAGGTCAGGTCAGTACCTTCCCCTGTCCTTTGGGTCAGTCAATCTATTGGTCCCCCCCTGGCTGTTTTAGGCCTATGTTTCCCCCGCAGCGCGGGCTCGGGCTACAGTAAGGGTTTGGTTCCGCATATATATATATTGCCCCTGTGGGTATGGTCTGTGGGGGATGGTTATGTTCGGCCGAGGGAGATCCTAAAGGCCGTTCCTATTTTCTCTGCTGATCTCTTTCAATGGAATTTGCCATGTTGCACTAAGTTACCTACGGAGGTATGCATACGGTCCAGAAACACTTTAGGGTGAACACCCATCCGAGCAAGTAGAGTCGATAGTTCAGCATTTAGGCCGTAACATTGAGCAGCGAAGAAATCTCTTGCCACTCTGCTCACCCTGAATCGTAGTAAACAAGTGCTCTCCGAACCGAGCTGGATAGTCTCCTATCACTAGGCTCACCGACCAACCTGGACTTTTCTATTTCTTATTATTATTCCTATTATTATTTTACATATCCAAACCATCCGGATTGTTCTCAGCCATGAGTCTTCATATTACATAAGCGGGCCGCAATCACCATTCGGATTAAGGTCTTCGCCTACTCTACTACGTGGTTGGTGCAGCGCCACGATCTGATCTCCACTGTAGTTTTCTTATTCTCGGATCTGGCGCCTGATATGGTATGGTTAGGAAACTACGTACGATCTATTGTGACAGAATGTAGGTAGGCACTATATATCGTACGTAGTTGCCGTAAAAAATTCCCTGGTTCTTCCTTTCCCTAAAGCGAGCGGGATAACCTAAAGGCGTAGCATATTGAAAGCTAGGCGTAACATAGGTATATTGAAAGCTAGGAGTAACTAACATATTAGACAGGCTAGGCGTAACGTATTGAAAGCCAGATCGTGTCATTCAAGTGTGCAACGTCCATCAATGTTCATGTCCGTTGATTTAGACTTCTTCTCCGTCACCTTCTACGAATAGGATCGATAGGGGCCCCAGCAGCCCTCACGCAGAACCGCCTTTTTACTCACCACTCGTATGGCTCGCCCAGAATTTGTGTTATCCCAGCCAGAATGCACTATAGATGGATAGATCTACGTTGCCGTAACAAATGAAAGAAAAAAGTCTTTCTGGTATAACCAACGGGATATCTTCCTTTGCTGCCATCCCCCTTGTATCGCCAGACAGCCAGCAGGTTCGCTGTTCAATAAGGTGCGAGCCAGAATCAGCCCCTATTCATTACGGGTGTTTCGCTATCTAGCTAGATACTACGAGTCTTCCGTCCCAGATTCCCTGCGGCCACCTGGTTCACCGGTACTACCAAAAACTCTCATGCTTACATTACTGATGTAAGATCTCGGACCAGTAGTGTCGGTCCGAGCGGAGACCCAGTCGTGCTTCCGGCATCGGCCATTTTCATCATCATATTGAAGTTGGAAACTCCTCTTCTGCCTGCCATAGAAACTTGGAGTCCATATCATGGTGAGGATGACGCTGCAATACTATTGATTGCTATTGCTCAAAAAACTGACCGAACGCGTCCGAGTTATTGGCTCGTCCGACCCGGCAGCATTCATGAGTCACTCAACTGTCCTTCGGAGACACGAGGTCGCCTTCCCCCCGTCCTTTCCTTTTGACGGGGGACTTTTGCAACGGGCTATGTCACCCATTGTTTATGAGGTAAGTTGCATCCGTCCCATCGCGAGCACCTACAATATCGCGAGAACTTGAATAATACCATCCATTTCTTCGGTAGTTCAACGGACGGTCGCCCCTCCAACGATAAAAGGTAGAAATATCGTAACTTCTCTTCCATTTGGATCGGAGAATTTATGGAGAAAATTGGGTTTTAAATTTCCAAAAACCGCACGATTATATAGCCAAAGGGAATACGCTGCGCCTAGAATCATCCCAAGCGCTGCTAATGTGGCTACTAAGCTATTTATTTGGAAAGCTCCTACTAAGATGAGAAATTCCCCGATAGAGCTGCTAGTACCAGGTAAACTCATATTGGCTAAAGTGGAAAAAAAGAAAATGGTAGGGGGATTCGGCATGGTGCTTACTGAACCTCCATAATATTTAACAAGTCGAGTTTTATGCCGGTCATATAGAAAACCGACACATAGAAAAAGGGCTGAAGAAACCAGTCCATGGCTTAACATCAGTAGAATGCTACCTCCAATTCCCTGTATGTTCAGACTGAACATACCAATAGTCACAAAATTCATATGGGCTACTGAGGAGTAGGCAATAATCTTCTTAAGATCGATTTGTCTCAGAGTGGTCAAGGAAGTATATATAATAGCAATCACGCTTAGAGTATAAATGAAGGGAGTGAAACAAAGTGTCGCTTCGGGAAACATGGGTATGGAAAATCTCAAAAACCCATAGGTTCCCAATTTCAAAAGAATTCCTGCCAAAATGACGGATCCAGCCGTAGGTGCCTCTACATGAGCTTCGGGTAACCAGATATGAACTGGTACCATAGGCACTTTAACGGAGAAAGAAGCGAAAAAAGCAATCCATAGAAAGATTTGGCGCCGCTCACTGAATTCTGTGGTTAATAAGATTTGTAAATCGGTGGTTCCTGTTTGGAATAAAATCAACAGAATAGCTAGTAGCATAAAAACAGATCCGAGTGAGGTGTATAGGAAAAACTGATATGCTGCCCTGATCTTTCTTTGTCTCGAACCCCATACCCCTATAGTGATAGGAGAGTAAGGGGTAGCCCCAGAGCTCGGGTGTAGGTCAAGAAAAAGCTCCAGTGGGTAGCCACTCCC
>Ga0233342_1000007_pt1 | contig 59375 bp, 27 predicted proteins | sample GEONDECOMP273_FD_180706 | JGI IMG/M metagenome (GOLD analysis project Ga0233342, IMG submission 180706) | Leaf litter microbial communities from Shasta-Trinity National Forest, California, United States - GEON-DECOMP-273 | ecosystem: Environmental > Terrestrial > Plant litter > Unclassified...
GAGAGGCGCATGAGGAATGAAAATGTAAAAATACCCTGACTAAGCCTCTCCCCTCGGCCCAGCATACCACCAAATCCACATGTCCATTTACAGATGGACCCCGTCCAACCTAATGGTTCTTCCCACTTCAAACCATCGACACCTTCAAAAACCATTTTACCCTCTTGTACGAATCCGACAGTACAGGTACGTACAACTCCAACCCAACCCAAAATCAGTAAGGGTAAACACCCTGCTCCCTCCCTGCGCATAACAGGTCCGAACCCCTTGTGCTTTGTGTGATGACTCCACTCATCTCACTCATCTATGCCCTTCCCTTTCCGAGTTGCAATACCTTTTATTTGAACCTCCACTTTGTAGTGGAGGGAAGAATACATCCACACCAGGATTTTGCACCAACAAACCATGCACCATTTGTGGGGTATATGGGCACTATACACATTTATGCCCCTCATTGCCATGCTATCGCGAAGTCCTCACAGCAGGTTTACAATTTCCATTGCTCCCTCCTGCTCCCCCACAAAATGAATCCATCCTTTACCTGTCGTCTTCTTCTAATTATGATTCGCCATCTACATAGATGACTCAGGCTGCACGGCGCCCTCCCTCCCAATGATGATGCGCCATCTTACTTAGGCTGCACAAAACCCAGCATCCTTCCGACCTTACTCATCACGCGTATTTACTTCTCACCAATCAGAGGCTGCCGCTTCACATCAATGGCAGTGAATCCAATGCTTATGTCTCCCTGGCTTTCATTCGTCGAACAACGGAAAATTAACCCCAAACCAATGCATCTGGGCGGACATCTATGTCCAGGCTACCCGGACACCTCCCCCCCTGGTGCCCCACGTAATATACAAGTTCCCTCCACATCGTGACATCCTCCGATGTTTTGTAACTTATGCCACACTAGGGCGAATTTGAAAGAGTAGTGTTTTTCTTTTAGACCAACCAATGAATGACCCTAAGGTACAACCGATCTGCACCGGTAACCCCAGTTTGGAATTGAGGGGTGAGGGGGTGAGGATACGAACCCTCATGTTCTCGACCCTCGAAACTCAACCCTTGGCCTCTCCATCTAACATAGCTGATCATTGCCGAGAGCCGCTAGTCACAGGTGTTTATGCACACAATCCCGGACTCCATGCCGGTAGCCAATCCACTCGATGCCAGGTTTCAATCCGCTATATACCATATTACATGCCAAGTTTCAATGTCAGGTATCATTGACAGGACACATAGTCAATCATAGACAGAAGGGAATTTCCAGTCATAGTCATAAGCTCTTGTTAGTAAATGCTATAACTCTTTTCATCGTTGCTAGAAATAACTTATAGTCATTGCTATAAGCTCTGAGTAGTGCTGTAGACAGCCAAGCTATACTAAGTGCTTCACAGTCAGTGCATGAAAGTGCCAATTCATAGCAGCCCAGAAGCAACAGTCTCATAGTCAGTTGGGGTAAGAGCCACACATAGCCAGTGCTCATTGCCTCAAGGCGTCGTCATAGTCAATAGCCAATCATTGCCAGAAGATTGGATAGTAAACATCGCCCGTAGTCATAGTCAGCGGTCAGAGCCAGGTCATTCCCAGTCATAGCTTGATTAAGATCTGTTTAAATAGTTGCTAGTCGATGCCGGTAGTCAATGAGGCACTCGCGCTACTCGATGATGCTACTTGATTCCAGGTTGAAATTGATTCTTCCTTTCTGTTTTGGAGATGCCTTCTTTTATTTATGTTTTCCCCCTCGCCCCTCAAAAGGGCGTTCCTAAAAGAAGCCCCCTGGTAACTTAATCATTCTCCTCCGATGGACCTGCCTCTTGCTCCCTCCATTGTTTAAGCTGACGCCCATAACAGTTCTCCCGGGTGGTAGATGATGCCCCTACCCTAGCGGTTATCCTGGCTTGTAGCGGGTGTGCCTCTTGTTTCATCTGTGTATACGTTCCGGTAGGGGGAGGGGGAATCATGGGTAGATGTAATTACTGGAAATAGCTCTCTGTTCATCCCGGACTGTCCTTACCATAAAGTGCTCTCATGTCTTCTGTCCATCGCGGCTCTAACTGGTCCATTGATCTTGTAGATCTCTTAAATCTGAGCTAGCAGCATCAAAGGAAACAATATCCATTTCAGGTTTAAACACAAAATGTTAGCTTCCCCTTCAGTCAGGTTTCCCTATGAAAGGATTCCCCCTTTGTAGATAAGGTTCTCCTGCTAGCGCGAGTTTCAATTAATTCCCCCGGTTGCGGAGCTGATTCTCAGTAGGTGATAGGCTGACTCAGGCTTGATCACTTGGGCATTTGCTTGCTGATCGATGAGTGCTTCACACACTCGTATCGCGAAGGATGCACTGAGAACAACAAGGCAAACGGGGTAAATGAAATAAAGAACTCGACTAGGGAGATCCCTCTCATAATAGGATCCGAATTGGAATGAGCATAGAAACATGTATCGATGTACCAGATTGGCTAATGCTCCCAGGTTGATGCGATGTATTCCACCGGTTGACGGGTCCCTTCTTTTTGTTACTAGATGAATGAGATCCGCACTTTGACACCTAAGATTCCATAACGAGTAGATACTTTTGCAGAAGCGTGATCAATGAAGAGTTGAACTCAAAATGTTATCTTTCCCTAGTAACAGATTTGACCTCAGCAGGTCGAGTAGGACTTGTCAGATAGCTCCCTGACTGGCTTTCAATACGTGTAGCCTAGCTTTCAATATGCGTAGCCTTACTTAGGGGCGTGAAAAGTGCATAGGCTCCTTCCCCTCTACCCGGAACTCGCCTAGTGCTTTCCTATTGCTAGGTCCCTTTGGGGTGGGCGGGTGGTATGGCCCTCTGACCTCTTGCTATCGCGCAGAGCGCGCTGGGAGGATCTCACCGTTGTTTCCTACACGGCTTGTCCGGCGGATCGGACGCCCTGTGTTAAGATGTCGTTCAGTGTTTCGTCTCCAGTAAGATGGTTTACCGGGAGAGAACTTCGATTCGCCCGGCCAGCAGGCGGCGTGCTTATCTTGTGTGACAACACTATGGAGGGAGAAAGCGACGCTTTCGTGTCACATGCTATGGTCTCAACGCCCTTACGAGGTAGTGATGAGTCTCACGTCGGATAAGCCCTCTTTCCAGCCTGTAGGAATGTGGCTATAAATAAATAAAAATAAAATAAAAAAGTTAAGGGAAAGGGGCGAGGGCCGCCAGAGCAACGATACAGCTGGAGCCAGCTGCAAGGAGGGAAGGGAGGAAAGAGGAAGTGCCGAAGCCACTGTCCGAAGGAATAGAGAGATAGAGATAGAGAGCACTCGACTTGTTGGATGACTCTACCTTAGAATTGAGCGGAGATGTAAAAAGAAATCACTATACAACTTTATCCATTCATTCTTCAAGTAACTAGGCTAGGGTGTATGAAGAGGAGTCCTAGTCTTATTACCTACATGAGGACTAACTAACAGGTTGGGCTCAACATAAAGTATAAAAAATAGAAAGGTTCATCAACATCAAGAAGTCTCAATATAAAGTTGGCTAAGTTCGCATCCATGTCTCAATCCAAACTAATAAACTATCATTATGAGCTAAGATGAGAGAACACCCTGCATCGTTAGTAAACAGAAGCTAGTATTTCACATAGCGATTAAAGATAGAATTGGAATAGATGAACCCAGTTTGAATAACCCTTACATATCCTGTTCCTGTACATGATGCAAAACGTATACCTGGGTCGTCGAGCCCGTCACAGTTGTTTTTAACACATATACATCCAAGCTTGTGAGGGGAGGAATGCATAGATGTTCTTATATACGAAACACCCTGTAACCTGAATGCTGAATTTGAAGAGTAACTATCATGGGAATTTTGATAGTAAAGAGCATGGTCCTCTTCTCTTTGGATTGTAGTTGAGATGAAAGACCCTAGAAGGAGGAAAGCCCACCCGGCGCTGAGGGTTAAAGACCCAACGATATACAATTGGTTTATCATCTCTTCTTAATACCCAACGTTGTACAACTTGCATCATCTGGTTATTTCTAGTGAACATATAAACTAGCACCTGGTTCTTCATACATACCTAACTTGATCAACTTGAAATGGGAACTCTACCAAGCTTCATACTTTACTAAACCTTATAACCCGTCCTATTCTCTTCTACTTAACATAGGTAACTTGTACTTGCTCTTGCTTTGAATACTGAACATAGGTAAACGAAGGGTTGGTTGCTTTCCCCAATGAACATAGACTACTGGCACCAGGTTTTGCTACATACTTAACAAACGCTACTTAACTTACTTGGTTCCTACTGAACACCTAGAAACGAAGGGTAAGTAGTTTGTTTCATACTGTACTCTACTAGAAATGGTAAGTGGTCCTTGATTCATCAACTTGCTGACGACTTGATCTCTACTTTAATCTGAATAGTATTGCTAAGATAATAATCCAACATAAAGCTCAAGTTGTTGTATAGGGTATCTAGAGAATAAATGTATCCGGTGGTCTCCTTTTCGTATCCGGTCTAAAATCTATGCTAAGCGAAGAATAAATCCTCCTCTGCCCGCTCTCTGCTGTTTCTAATCTATCGTATCCAAGCCAAGCTATACAAATAATAAAGCCCTATCCAAGCTTTAACATACTATTTATCTCCGTTATCTAAGTAAAGAATAGATCCCCTGCCTGCTTCTCCTCTTCCTCTCTCTATCTGAGTATAAAATGTATAAGTAACTCATCATACATAGATAGGTACAAGCCATAAATGCATAGGGACTCCCAAGCAATACCAACTAAAAGAGCTATACAAGCTAAACCTTATTGATAGCTGCAATTAAAAGGTAGTTCTAGATAGCTGCAATGAGAGGTTAGTAAGAGGTTTCCCTGTCTGACTAAAGAGGGTAGTTAGTGCTTAGTTCTAGTATAGTCCTGTTATAATAGCTTGAGCCTTTAGTAAGTATTCGATCCTATAGATGAAAATTGCTATCCTACTCTTTCTACTCTACTTAAAGACCAACTAGAGTTGCTATACCAATGTTCGATAACAATACCTCCTAAAGAAGTAGCTATACCTCATAAAGAAGACTTCAAAAGTAAATACACATTCTAAAACAATAATACATACAAGGAGCTAAAGGTTCATAAAGAAGACTTTCTATCAGTAGGAGTAAGGTTAAAGCTTATATAAATCCTAAAGAGTATGAGGTTAAGGTTCTGGTTTCTATCTTGATCTAAAGACCCTGCTGTATAGTTATAACAAATAAAGAGTCTCTAATTCCTATACTACTTCTTATTTATTAACTTCATAAAGTATTATTAGTAGTTAGTATATATAAAGTATGATTTGGATATATTAAGAGTTACAAGAGAGAATTAGAATTCCTTTAAGGAGTTAAGATATATTTTATATACTATAGGAATAATAATAAGGAGAGAGTACGAATAAGAAGTCAAGAACTACCACTACTACTTTATAACTTAGAAACCTGTTTAGTCACTTAGGAAACTATAAAAATTATATTACTTACTATGACTCTTTACTACAAGCTAGAGGAGGATAACAATAACAACAAGAGCCTCTCCGGCTTGAGGATAAACTATCTTCCCTCACTCCGACAGGATAAAAACTCTGACCTCTTAAATCTAAAGTAAGGGTCTGGGTATCTATCCGAGTAATAGGGGGTCTGCTGGGGTAAAACCCCAGGAATTCCTCGCTAACCTGCTCTCGTAGAGAAAAGATGTTACCATGTGCTTTGATTCCTTATCTTAATTCCTTTCTATACCTTAATTCCTAAAGGAATAAATAGATGGCCGTCGATATTATTTGTTGCTTAGGATAAAGGAAGAAATAAAGGATTATTATAGGATAGATAAAGTCTTAGGATAGAATAGGATAGATAAAGTCTTCAGATTAACGGGATAACTGTAGTAGTTCTTAAACAATAGGAATACCCTCTCCCTTATGGTCGAGCCTGCTTACGCATCCTCAATTCTTTTGAAAAATCTTCAATCCTATCCTCTCTTTCTTAAATCCTATATAGTCTTAGAATAGTTAGAATACCCAAAAGAGTAAAAGGCGTCTTCTTCTTCTTTCTACTCTGCCTCTATAAATTTATAACTATAACTTGATAACTATAACTCTCCTACATAATATATTTCTAAATCTTAATTCCCTCCTATCATTCTCAGCAGGGTATGCCAAGCTCTGCTCTAATAAATACTTCTCGGTCTTCTCCTCTTTTCCTAGAGATGTATTGCTGCTCTTTGTATAGCTTGGTGCTGCTCTTTGTACAGATAGAAGAAAGAATCCCCATGTATGTGCTCTTTGTTTGGTTGATGAGCCTACACTCCAATGAATAATATTCTACGCCAGTCATGAACACCACTTTCGATAGCACCGACAGGAGATCCTTTACCGGGTGGTGAAGGAGATCCGCATCGGTCAAGTCTTCGCACCTTTCCTCTGGGGTCTAATCTCTATCTTCAACCTATCGTAGTAGTTGTATCCAGTATCTAACCTACTCCACTTGCAGCGAAGATCCTACTCTACTCGCTACAAGCTCTAAGAAAGAATAATGGTTCCCACTTTGGTTCCCACTCCTTGTGGTTTATGTTCCTAAGTAGGAGGTGTATGTAGGTTGGTCCGCTGCAACTTGACTGGGTGTCTCCTGCAATAATAAGTATGGCTGCTCGAACACTTATTGGTCGGATGATTTGTCCCTGATTCTTCCCTAAGCGGTAGAAGGTAAAAAGCTGTGATGCACCCTGTGTGTTTAGTCACCAGGTAAAAGACCCTGCCATTTGCACCTCTGTCCACCCACCCCGTTCCTCTGAAAAGTCATAGTGCCACCCAATGAAACTCATAGGGCTACGCTCTTAAACTCATAGGGCCAAAACCCTAATAGAATGAATAGTTCCTACCTCGGTCGTGCTATTCAACCCAAAAGGTTCCAGGTTCATAGATAGGGCCTACTTTTTTCGCTGTGTGTGTCCCCGGTCGAAATAATGACCATTGTTGCACCAGAATATATTAGGGAGCTATTAGGGAAATTTGTGTGATGCACCATTGACCAATTCCTAGTCTAAATCCTGAATTCCCATTCCCCTCTGGGGTTGAGGAGAAGATATCCTGCTTCCCAAAGAAAGCATGAGAGGCAGTCATGGTTGGTCTGTGTTCTGGACCCTTCTTTCCCGAAGCGGCTACAAAAGGCAAGGGATGAATCTATATGGGTCACTTCATAGGGTAAGCAAAACTCATAGTGACTCTGGGTTGAAACTCATAGGTTCACCCGCATAACTCATAGGGCTACAGGGCGCATAACTGACGGGTCCACCCATCTAATAGTTCCTATTCATACTTTCTATTTATACTTAATCTACAATATCACCTAATAGTAATAATACAAAGAATAAACAAAAGATCTCCTACCTATTCCTCATCCTACTTTTATACTTAAAGAGACCTCAAGCACCCTGCTGCATCACTCCGAAGGAGAAGCATCTCCCTCCGCTGTACCAAATAATAATAATAATAATAACAGGAGCTCGACCTAGCAAAGAACCTCCGCGGGGTCGAAGTTGTTTTGGTTTTTGTTCCCACGATGAATTCCCATTGCAAACTCAACTACTAGTTCCCATTCCTTTATCTCTTCTATCAGCACTAACAAATAGTAATAAGGAGCCGATTCGCGTTGTGGGATTTTATCCTCTGCTAACCGTGTAAAAACTGGGAATTATACTTGGTGTGTCAAAGATCAAGAAGCTAAGCCAAGTTAATCAAAAGTAAGCATGCATCATATATAGACTAATACTGATTTAAAAGAGGTATTTATTGCTTTCCCGCATCAGGGAAGGGTTTGAACACTTGCCCGAGGTAGGAGGGCAAGGAAAGTGCACAAATGATTATTAACGATGCACCCTAAAGAGTAACCGGTACCTTTCTACTTGTAACACTGGTCACCATTTCACGAGGAGCTTCACCGTGCTGTACCTTTTCACTTGGACTTTGGTACCCTGGGCGATGTTTCACACCAATTCTCCCTAAGCGCTATTGGTTCCATCACCATCTATACGAATCATTAGTGGTGGAACTGCCGGTTATTCCTTCTTTCATCAGAGCTTGTTGGTTGGGGAGACGAGATGGGAGGTTTATTATTAGAGCTTGTAGGGCAGGATCAAGAGGTGAAACAGTGCGCGTACCTTGGATCTTGTCTTTGATGATTGTCCTTGGTGCTGTGCGTACCTTGGGATATTTAGTCTTTGATGAGAGTACTTGTTGCTTGTCAAGTAGCGCATGATGTTTACCCTAAATTACGGGGTGGCTCGACCCCAATCTATTTATTATTATTTAATGCTACCTCTGTCGCCGGTCAAGGCTCAGGCCCTTACCAACAAGGTGGAGGAGGACCCATTCAGATATTTCTTTATATTCCTATGGACCAATTCAGACCTATTCCTGGTTTTATCACTGTACAAAGTTCAGGCCATACGAGGAAGACCTATCCCATGTATTTATCACTGTGCAAGGATTCGCGCTATGAAGAGATTCTCTAGATACCGCTACGAGGGAGAAGATACGAATAGATTAATTCATGTTGGTTGACAGATAGAAATTAGCGTAGCATGTTCAGTTAATCAAATTACGCTGCAGAGTGAATCAAGGAGAAGATCAAGTATGTTTTGTTTTGTGCTTGCTTTTTCCTCCTCGCTTCGGGCTCGGGTGGGAATGTTCCACGTTCCAAGTAAAAATACAAATATCAGAGCCAGAGCTTTACTATTTCATATTCTATTCGTTAAGGGTGTGACGTATATAAAACATTGAGTTACATTAACTTTCTAAAATAAAGAAAAGATAAAAAGAAAGAGGAATAAGACTCCTTATGTTTTTAGTATATTAGATTTTAGGAGAGACTATTCTTAGGTTTAAGGGTTAATTTCATATTTATATGCCTTATATAGTATAAGCTAGGGTATTTAGATTAGGAACTGTGCAAAACTATTTTCTTTTTTGTATTAATATAATGTGGAAGTAGAAAGAGAGAGGAATAATAGGAAACAAGTATCTATTAAGTAGCTTGTTAGGTAGAAAGACTCCTTAGGTACTAGAATTTATCTTTATGAGGGTTAGTTAGGGACTTTATTTTATATATATATCTTATTACGTGTTACCAATAGTCTCCATGATAAGCTGAGCTATTGTAACTAGTATAATCATGAAGCTTGATTACTCTATTCTACTAGTCTGATGCTTACTTGTTCTGATTAACTTAATGGAACTTATTAGGTTAGGATTGTGAACAAAGCTTTATTATGCAAATAAGGGTATAGTAATAACCATAATGAATATGGACTCTACAAGCTTGTACTATTCATACTCTTCATACCGATAAGAGTGCATGCTTCACTTACTTAATAGAGTAAAGCTACCTACTATCTCCCTGGAATCCCTAGTGAGCAGGTGGAAAGCACCATGAGAAATACAGTTCGGCGGCGGCTTAGACGGACAGAAATAAGGTCGTTGCTGATGGCCAATAGTTGATACCAGGTATAGACCATCGAACTATACCTCTTCCTTCAAAAGGCTTGACCCCCTACCCTACAGCAATATACCCCGAAACTGAGTAATTATATAACAGGTTGAATAGCTCCCCTTGAGCATTGCTGTTTGATGTGGTACCTCCTTCTTATTCCCGGTTGTTACCTTCTATAGAATGCGTGACCTTCCTTATTCCTTGCCGTTGCGTTTGTTCATTCATTCCGGGTGGATGCGGTCCTTTATTCGTTCCCTCACAGTGCGTTACCTGATTCCTTACTGCGGTCCCTTCTTCATGTGAGTGTGATGCGGTTATGCAGGGGAGGTGGTCGGCTCTTAACTACTGGGGAGTTTTATATATGAACAACCAGGCTATTTTAACAGGGAAATTTGAACCAGGCTCTATATACAGGGCTCTATAACAACCAGACTATAATAACCACCTCCCACCACCATCGGCTCTAATTGAATTACCAACAAACACTGTGAGCACTGGTGTTATGCCTGTCTCTGTCGGGTGGTCACTTCCTTCCTATGTCGTAGTGCCATTGCATACTGGTGGATGTGGCGTGTGGTGATTGGCCTGTTGCCTGCCGGTGGGAACTACTATCCCGGAAGATGGCAGTTATCCGTCCGTTGTACCACCCCAGCTAATCTCAACCGTTGTCTGTTTGTCCGGTGGACCGCCTCACCCTTATAAATCAGGTAGGGATCCCTTATTTAGGTCTTACCTGAGCAGAGCGTCTCATCTTTTAGGGGGAAATAAATTTTGAGGGTGTAACACGATTGTTTGAGTGCTTGCCTACGGCCCTTCCCTTCTACATAAACATTCATTTATTTTGTAATAGGGGTTTGGAGAATCTACCTTCCCCCAACATGCTCGTAAGTAATATGCTAGGGTAGGCATGCATGGAAATAGTGCCTAACTCATAATATCCCTATAATTCTGACTTCTCTTATCTTATTCATTTATATTAGTAAAGATGCGGTATTCCTTGCCCTTCTTAGGTCTCTTATGGGCAAGCGGCTCGTCTACTTCTCCTCACCCCTTGCACCTTGCCACAGAATATAAATCAATTTGGTCGAGTGCCATTTATTCCCGTCCCACAATTGTTAAAGAGATAAGTGTTATTTGGGAGGCACACTACAGTAAGGTGGCAGGGCACTTTAGCGTGGAGAATACAGTGGTAGTGTTGCAGAAGTACTTCTACTGGCCAATGCTTAAACAAAACATCAATAGATATATCAGATCTTGCACTGCCGCCTGTGCCATCACAAACTAAACTAGCAAACATAAATAAGGGATATCAATCCTCTGCCCACTCCAGATAAGCCTTGGGAGTAAGTCTCCATGGATTTTATGTAAAGTCTTCCCTCAACCAAGCATGGTAACGATTGTGTTTTTGTGGTTGTTGATTGTCTCTCTGAGATGGCAATTTGATAACCCCGTAATAAGAGTGTAACAACAGAAGCCACTGCTAAGCTCTTCTTTTAGCGAGCATGTTTGCATTCATTTTGGGTTGCAAAATACCATTGTTTCCGATAAGAACAACATGTTCCTAAGTCTCTTTTGGTCCAAGCTTTGATCCATGATGGACACCAAATTGACCAAATTTACTTTCTATTTTCTAGACTGATGGACAGACGGAGGTAGTAAACAAGATGATTGTACATATCCTTAGAATGTACAACTCCAAGATCCATGTACGTGGGATGAAAGTGTAATGTTCCCTCTTTTGCCATTGGCATCTGGCTGGTAGAGCATATCCTTCACTGAGATATGGGGCACATATGCAACTCTCCTAGATTGTACGTATTCTATGGAGGATTTTGGAGCCTTTACAAAAGCATAGGCCTGCTTCTCCATGATATTATACTTCAACTCTTAATCCCTTAGGGCCTTGCTTAAATAGGCAATGGGCTGCTCATGGCCCTCACAATTTTGATGCAGCAGCACTATAGCTATGGTATGCTCAGAAGCAAAAATGAAAATCATAAGCTCCTTGGAATAATAAGGACTTGTTAGAACATGAGTCTCTCCCAAAGATTTATTTATGGCTAGGAATGACTCTCGGGAAAGGATCATCCCATTTTATCTCACTGTATTTTTAAGCATGGCTGTCATATGCTTGGTAGTAAAATCCAATTTTGGATAGGGATCCTCCACAGCCTCGAGCATATATAACCCCACCCAGTTTCTTTTACCAAGGAATGACAGTTATGACTTATTATGCCTGGGTAGGGGAATGGTATTTATAGCTTAACCCTATCGGTATCAATTGCTATTACGATTCATACTCATTATATCTATGGTGTGATGAGACCAACGAAACCTAAGGCCTATTTATTGAGTGGTTCAATCAATACCAATGGATGTAATGGCATTTCATTGGATTGTTGGTTCTCATTTCACTTTATTACTGGCGGATAGAGACCCAGCTTAATAATGATCTATAGTTATCTATAGACGAAGTTTCTATACCCAGGTTAGTCCGTACTAGCTAGGTTATAAGGCCCGGGTTAGTCTATACCGGTGTATCTAGGCTAGGTCTAAGAATAATATATCGGGATAAAAGTGCACTACAGTGAAGGAGGGGAAGCACCCGATGTGGATGGAAATCATTCGGATTTAGATCTATCTATAGTACCCTTTCTTTTTAGTGATACCAATCCACCTTACTCACCTATTGAACTTACCCTACTTACTTATAACCTCTCAGCCAGGAATACTTTGTAGGGGAGGTATAAACCTTAAGTTATTATTTGGGTGGGGGGGCTACCTTACCTTGTTTACAAACAACCTCTTTATTCATCTGAATAACTAGACCTGACCTATACCATGAACTTCATGAATGTAAGTACTGCTAGTTACCTTCTCTTCTCAGGACGGACGGGATCATCCAACCTTTTACCCACCGTACCGGCTCACAGACCTTCAACTTATTACAGTAGTCCGTGCACGGTCGGGTTACCACTTGCCTTCTTCATGAATCCTTAGGGGGGGGGATGGCTTCTGGTTCAAGGCTCCTTCCTTTGGACCCTCTCAACTGGCAATCAATAAAATAAATTGGCAAAATAAAGGGAGGGTAAAGAATGTTGGGTCTGGCAGACTGGTGAGGAAATTTTCCAAATACGGAATTTTGCTCGGTAAATACGGAACTTTTCATATTTGTAACTGATTGGCAGGAAGGACATAGGTAACTTTCAAATACTTACTTTATTAAGTGAATCTAATCTGCAACAGTCTTTTACACTGCGACCAGTATACTCACTTCACTAGAGATAAGAGATTGCTATATATGCTATATAAATAAGTTGTGTGATCCCGAAAACGATAAGTCGTCCCGAGAACGATAGTTCCCATTTATTATAAAAATGATAACTATTCTGATTATCCAAAGAGATACCACCTATCATAGTTATGAATCAAAGGTAACCTCTAAATACCCACGTAGTATAGTACCAACACAGTAAATCCAAAGCAGTACAGGAACCACTACCCGGTCTAAGCACGCTAAAAAACATACCAAATCAGAATCGCAGGTGTACAGTTGCTATACTACGAGTAATAAGTCTGGTCGCAATGCGAATAATAATTTGACCATATTATTAATGCCAATACAAGTAGGCAGGCCCCTTGAAGCAACACGTAGGCGTTCTCTTCATTAAGGTATAGGCTCGGCAATTCAACCAGACCTCACAGGTGCACCTTTTTAATTAAAACGAATGTGACTCGTAAGGGTTGCTGCTGGTGGCCTGGTCCCTTCAAAACGTGAATTTATTGAATAAAGAGTACCGGTCGATCATCGCTGCTATTGAATAGCACGTTGCCTCGAAGAGATTGACAAACTAAGCATAGTCGTGCTAGCAGGTATAATCGTAATTGTAAGGTTAACTCTCAGAAGGCTAATTTTATGTATAACAAGTTAAAAGTTTAGTCACTAAAGTACAACCTATTGGTATTCTATTGGCATCCTGTAATCGAATTAGCACCTGGGAATCCTAGGGAAACTATCTGAAATGGGGGGGTTATTTCAGTATATATAAAATCCATTTATTGGTCCGATGAGTCTGCATTGTGTCTGGTCCAACCCTAGCTGCGACTAACTCTGCAAGCCAAGGGGTCTCCTGTACCACTAAAAGTAATCCTTCTGACTTCTTAAAAAGGTAATATAAATGTGTTCAAAGTGCCTAAGCGGCGAGCGTGTCCAATAACAAAGTAGGGTGAGGCAGGCTATATATATATATATATATTAATGAAATCTGTTGGAAGCGAACATGATGCCTTTGCCCTGGTATGCCAGGTAAATCGGGGCGTATAATTGAGCTGTAGCAATTTCTTTTTGCCTCGGGCAAGGCGTTAGCAATAAGTCCTCTCTTCATGGGGGCAAAACTTACTGGTGGGTGAATTGCTTGTTATTCAATTATTAAGTCACTTAGGTTTATTATTATTATTTTTAATTCTGGACCAAGCGACCTTATTGCCTGCTCCGATCCAGGTGGTCCATCCATCGCTCAATAAGTTTCATTTGTTGGTAACTTGGGGGCCATCTCCTTTCTTTTTTTCCATCCTATTGTCCAGTGTTTATGTGTGCCTTCCTTCTAAGTTGGGTATGATTGAACGGGTCCTTCTCTTTTATCCTCTGTTGGCACCTTGGTTTCCCTCATATCTCTTGTCTAACCCCATCTCCCTATATTCTTTGACTAGTCTTGGATGCAAAATAGGGTTTAAGCAGCTTTCAACAGGATCTCACTTATTGGAGGACTTCGGCTAAAGAAAAAAGCCCACTTGGATCCATGAGCATCTGGCCTAAGCTCTTTTCTGGTAATGTCAGGTGAGTCAGGACCATAGCGAGTTAGACGACATCCCGGGATCCTTCAACGGGGCGCGGTCAACTACGGTATTATCTTGTACGGTCTTATCTGGGCGCGGGTACCTGTCTTATACAGTGAGGTTTGGGCTTGTACCGGGCTTATCCAGTGAGGTTAGTAAGGACCATAGTAAAGACCAGGGTAATCAGGACCAATAAAGAGTCAGGAACAGACCGCGTTTCATCAGGACATTGCTTTGCTTTGGTTACCTTCCCATTAGGTTTGATCCTATCGCTTGCCTGGATTATTTGGGTGGGGTTGATCCATTTGGATGGGGTTGATCGCTTTCACTTGCCTTCATATATAATCTTATCTATCGGGGGTGGGTATAATCCATATAGCTTGCCTCCATATTGATTGGGGGATTACACTTGCCCGACATTTTATTGGTCCGATGGGAATATACTGCTGGGAAAAGATCAGTCAGAGAATATCAGAGAAGAGGGGAGCCGTGTTCCAAACTCTGGGGAGCCTTGGTTGGTCAGATTACAATTGCAGAATAAGCGTCAGTGTGGTAAGAAAGATGTTAAAAACAGGTGTGGAAAGAAAGACGACAGGTAAAGAGAGGTTTGTTTGGGCGTAGACCATAAATAAATAGGAGCCAGTGTGGCAAGCTTAGCTAAGAAAACCCATAGTGGAGTGGCTCGGTGGAAGCCGCCGTGCTTGGCGAGATAGCTTTCAATCATTAGTTGGAAGGATCATTAGGATCATCAGGCTGCCGCATTGGAACAATACGCCCCGAGAACCGCTACATACTCCCAAAACCCACTTTCAATCCAACAAAACTTAACCCGTGATTCTAGATAGAACCCGAACAAGGGCTAGTATAATCTGTTAGATAAAGTTAGTTTCAAACTTATAGGAAGTGGCTATAGTATGGCTGCTAGACCTGGCAACCAGAGAAGGACCCCATTGTTCACAGTGAAATCCTCATTACCACAACCTATAAAACCCAACCTAAGCACTATAACGGAGGGGCCAACCCCCTTGACCTGGGGAAAGCCCAGGAAAGAACACACTTGACAGGCTTTATTAATCAACTATGATACAGTGATACAGCGGCTATATGCAGTGAACAGCGACTATGATAAAACCCCGCACGATACGGTACTACGGTACGGCACTCGACAGTGTGAGTCACACCTATATTAGCGATACCGTCACAACATATCCTTTGGAAAAACTTCTTTTTTTTTTATGCTACATCATATAGTAATGCGTAGTACTCTATTTTGATTTTCTACTTATTCAGAGCAGCGGGGCACATCTGAATCAACTTCAGATGGACTAATGCAATGGACTCTATCTAAAGGCTTTCACTCTAAGTAATATGTTTCATCGAACCCATAAAAAGAAGGACCCGGAGGGGCGGAGGTACGAGGGCGGAGGTACGAAGGTGAGGTTTTTACACAGGCAAAAAGCCAAATGAAGAGAATGTTTTTTAGATATCTTTCCCAACCAAACAAACAAACAAACCATGGATTCAACAAGTTGTTGAGTCAGCAGGGTATGGGTGCTAAGGAGAACACTACTTATTATTCTTAAAGACTAGTGAAAGTACATAATATATTAATACGTAGATATTAAAAAAGTTAAATGTATAGGTGCAATAAATATTGAAGAAGATATGCAATTTATCATTGGAGCAAAAAAAAACGTGTATTAGCCTTATCCTTACTCTCAGCGGTAGTAAATAAGTCCAGGGGGTGTTAGGGCAAACCAGATATAAACTATCTGAAAGTATATAGTTTATTAAAAAAATATCCATTTTAGATCCCCGAGAGGTACGTAATTGGACCCATCAAAAATGGATCTTATTGCTCCAAACAAACTAGTGAATTAAATGGTTTTGGAACTTATCCAACTCCACTTTAAGCAATTACTTACTCCTGGCAGACAGAAACGAGATGACAAGGGTAGATTTCATTATAGGTAATCTCCATTTTATTGGATCGAGGACCATCTGAACCCCTCAAAACTAGGGTTAATTGAGCAACACAACCTAAAATTATACGAAACGAACAACTAAGTATGCATGGCTTTTTTCCAACTCTTTTCGGTGTATAAGGAGGAGCCGGGGTAGGAAAGGTTTAATAGCAGGAACTACTTCACTTAGACCTCAGAGTTGTGGACTAAGATGGATAGTGTGAGCTAAAGCTACAGTGTGAGCTCAGGCTGAACTACAAAGAATAATAGATATTTCTTATCATAGTAGGTAGTCCTTCCAGCTATGACAGGGAGTCCTTGCTGATCTAAAAAGAGCTCTTATCTCTTTAGTAAAGTTCGGAGAGATCGAGTCTCACAAAAGACATCCTTACTACTAGCTTTACTGGTTCACATCTATCATTCTTGTAAGTCAGTTGGCACTTGTCATGCATGGATAAGTTTTGTTTGGCGCACCTCTTATCTCGTTTATCACAAAGCTTAAGCTGCTATTTGGTCCCCCCCCCTATATAAACCCCCTTATGTTTTTTTGTTTAAATTGCTAACGAACGCTTGCCCTAAGTAATAATAGTTTATTATCTCGGCAAGGCCTCGCAACAACCGGGACCTCTTTTTGTTGTACCTGCTGGCTCTTGGCAAAAGGTGAAAGGTGAGGCATATTGTGCAGCATCAATTACAAATTATTACAACAATAAAAGGTCCTCTGATTGCCTATAATCCGGCCACCCTGTTTCTTAAGTTAGGGCTGTTCTGTATATAATCCCAAGCAATCCGGCAGTTTCACTATATAAGCTAAAGGTAAACCCTCTTGCTAATTGACCATAAATCAGGTGCTTCAAAGAGAATAGTAGTTTCTAGTGGTACCTCCAAAGGCTAGCTAACTAAAGTAAAGTAAGGGATGTGAATAGTGTTGTACTCTACTGATATTCTCTCCTTTTTAGGCTGACTGAATGGGTTTTTAAGGGTACTCCTCCATTGTTCTAGGTTGAAGGGAGTAGCGAGTAATAAAACAGGTGGCGCTTCAGGGGTAAGTGAAAGGTTTAAAGGCTATTCATACAGTACTGGTCCTCCTGGTGAAATGAATAGGTTGGGCAGCACCCCCTTTCTGGGGTGACGGGATAAGGTAAAGGTTGTATATAATATAATCCGGACCCAATAATATCAGGTATAGCGCAGTAGCCATGAAGCGGCGATTAAGTCAAATGTTACTAGGTAGAACAGGTCTAGTAATTCAGATGGTTAAATATTTAGTGTAGAACCAACAAGGTAGGGGTTATGTTGATAGTGCCCACCCTTCCTTCAAGCAAGGTTTTCCTGGCCTCAACATTGGGCAGCACTCTATAAACTAGTATTTCAGCAGTAATAAAACGAAGGGTAAATCTTATTCATCCGGTGCTTATAAGAGACGGTAACAGTTAGTCCCAACTCATTGCATTAATTAAGCAAGTGTTCTAGGGCTACCAGTAAATTAGGGTATTAACTACAAAAAGAAAGAGGTAGGGTAAACGTATTGGCAATTGACCAACCTTCGTATCGATACAGCGAGTGGAGTAGATTATACAGAAAGCACTTCTCTTGATACGGACAGCAAGCCAGTGCCCATAATGATATAAGGGGCTAGGCTAACGTAGCTGATGTAGGGGAGCAAGACCGTCCAACCTTATAACTAGGTTATCCATTTCCATACTGTTGGTAACTTATCCAATATTTTATAAGCCATACTTTGTTCCGGGAAATTGCACATTAAATAGCTACCATACACTTGTTATTTTATTTAATGTAGTTGCTGCTGGAACTATACTACTATCATTTTAATACTGATGTAATCAAAACCGGGACAGACCTTCTACTTGAACTAATGGTGATGCGTGGGATGTCATGATGATGCATGGGCTGATTGAACTAACGGAACTACCATAACGGGGTAGAACCACCGTTACGAGGCGAAGTAGAAGCGCTAGAATAACGAGGAGGCCCAATCAGATTCAGTGTATCCTCGTCCACCAAAGCTGGATTCAGAACTGCAAGAGTTCAAGTTGAGTTCTAGCAGCATCCATAGGAAAAAGCGGAAATAATTCCCACAATCTTCAATCGATCAGAGAGGAGTGGAGGATAAATAAACCAAACTCTTATTATACAATGCATTCCGAAGCGAAAACAAAAGTGTTGTTGGGCAGATTAAAAATAGCCTCTTCGCTTAGAACTTCCCTAACAAAATTTGTTTTGACTTAGTGGATGCTTTTTATGAGTCATTTATATCTGATTTTTGCCAAAGTACTTGCTCTTTGATACTACTTTATTTCTTCTGCTTTTAATTCTTGCTATTCTTTATAATTTTCATTTTATTGCTCGTCCAAATTCCCAGTTGAGAAGTACTTCCCATGTTATTTCATTGCGGACAAACAACTCCTTGCTTTCTCTTGCTTGCTACCTTTGCTTCTAGTTTTCCAATGGGGAGGGCTTCTGAGCGGGGTTGTGGCTGGGAACGCTGCTTGGTAAAGTCCGCTGGTCCTAGATAAAATGTATCTACTGGTGGATACCTCTCCTTATTGGATAAGTGCTTGAAGCATAGGCCTTACTGAAGGAGAGGAAAATGAACCAACAGCAACATATATAAAGATTCGCATGAATCTCCACCTACACCCCGACAACTAAGTTCAACTTATTTACGCCCACCAGGTGCTTGTTCTTACATTTCCGAATTAGTTTATACTCAATACCGGGCAATAACCTTGAGCAAGCATAAGCAGGGCAAGACCCCACCCCCCATGCCCTTTTTAATTTAAATAGAAGAAATAAATAGGGGGCCAATCCATTCGGGATTCCTAACTCGCTTTTTTATTATAAAAATATATTATTTAATGCATGTCAGGTTATTCCATCCAAGATCGTCTGGCTGTAGTTAGTGAATCAAATAGGGCTGTTTTCACGATACAACTACTGGTTTTTCCTTTCTTTCCTGTGCAACCTACTTATTACATTATAGTTTTTAGGCTTTTCAAATCAATAGCAATGCTTGCTCTACCAACTGAACTTATAAAATAACTTTTTATTGCAGTTCTAGCATTTGCATCATCAATTGAAGGAGCCTTCCTTATTCCCAGCAAGCAGAGTAGCACCAGTTGTTGAACCGTCTCCACAGGACGATGGAAATAGAATTATTTCAATAAGTAGTACCAGGAGCAAAAGGCTTAATTGTAAAAGCAGCCTAATTCCCGGGAGAACAAGGATTATAAGGACAAGTAGCAGAACGACCGGCATAACCATTTCCCAGAGCAGTTGTTCCCGGAGCACCATTTATTTAAACCAGAATCATTTTCCAATAAGCCTCATAATTCCCGACATAAGAATTACCAGCATTTCCAATAGCATTCCAGCAGTAGTCCCGAAAATAGCATTCCCGGCATCCTTATGAGCTGCCCTCAGCAGCAGAATTCCCAATAGCATTTCAATCATAATTTGAAGGAGCAGTTCCATAAGCAGTTGGGCACGGTCATTCCTTGTTTGGGTGGCCAGACTTTGAAAAACTTATCATTTTATATTTTCATTTTACAAGTGGCGTAGCTTAAATCTTCGTTTGTTATGGGTTTCATTCATGGCCACTTCGGGGAGAGGAGGATGCAGACCCGCAGGTTTTCTCTCTTATTCCTTCCCGTCTCTTCTTCTGGCCTCATTTTCGCCGCTGCTCCATTCCTTCCTTCACCCAGTAGTTTTTACATATGTGCGTTTATCTTTAGCCGGGGGTAGCATAGAACTGTAGTTAGACCATCTCTCATTTCCTTATTCTACACGTAGTCTGATATCTGCAAGTGGTGTCTGTATCTCTACCAGGAGTAAGGGTAATAGCATAGGAATAGGAGCGTTACAAAGACATTCATAAGCTATTCTCCCTAGGGGGTTTCCCATTAAACAGGTCTGGTGCGGCTGTCAGAATGGATAAATAATGTTTTTCCAGAATGCGTTCTGATCGAGGTGGAGTGCTATATGGAGGAGGTTCAGGGCCTATATTGAAAAGTATAAATAAGGTGGCGTGTCAATGTAAAGATGATAGATAGATTTATGCTCGCTGTCCTTTGAAATGGCCCCATATATGGTAAATTCAGGAAACAAAGGTGCCATCATATGAAGAAGATGATAGATAGTGTGAACGTAGCCTCTTTAGATGGTAAATTCGGGAACAAAAGGTAGCGCGTCAATATGAGATAGAGTATGAACCTGGCCTTCCTTCCTATAAGTGGGAATTTCAGGAAGGAAAGGTGGCCTAAGTGCGGGGCCTTCGAAGTGGGAAATTTATATCTTTGAACCACAGGCCTCCTTGTTTACCTTGGGTTGAGCTAACCACTTTAACTATTCTAATTTTTCTTAATCAAAACTAGCGAATGAGGAGGTTTTGTAACAACTGTTCCACCAACTAAACTTATTGCCTGAGCCAAACCAGGGACGGAGTCGCTCGACCAAAGGGAGAGGGATTCTATTTTTGACAAAATAAAGATTGTTATTTTCTGGTTCAAACCATAGCCTGAAGAATCCTCACATTACATAAATTGATTCTTGCAAGAAGTGGATAAGTAAAGCAACAAAACAATTAAACTCTCGGGGTGTATCGAGAACAGTTGTCGTTGAACTACTGGGCTTGGGGTGGGAATGATACTTACTCGCTTACTTACCTAACTTACTCACTTACTAGGCAAGTTATAAAAAGAACAGGTAACACACGTAGAATAACCACCTCCTTCCTGGGCATGGTGAATCGAGACCAGCACGTAGAACAACTCCTATCCTGTTCACGTACTGCAACTGTTAAAGTACGAACACATCCATCCTATCCTATCCGGTGTGCGCGGTAACATCGAACTGGTAACATCGGACGGGTAACGCACATATAATAAGCATAACCTCATTCCTGGGCATGGAAGAGAAACAGGTAACACATGTATAATCATCTCACTTCTAACCATCCTCCTGGTATGGGTAATTGAAAACTGGTAACGTATAACTGGGCATTGTGCTATTGGGAAAGATCCTCACTACTCACTCGCTAACCTCACTGACTCAAACACTCTCGGGTCTGTTTCGATCCGTCCGTAGTTCCACCCCGCTCTGTAGATGTTTCCATAAAGCAATCAATAAAAGCCTTTCCGTAAACATGTCTGTTGTCCGCCATTCTTCTCTTTTGAGCATCCCTCTAAAAAGCTCTTGCCCCTCTAAGAAGACTGCCCCTCGATCGATCAACTTCATAAGGCTATTGGGTCATCCCGCTCCTTACCGGCCAGCCTAATAAGAAGACTAATCAGTTTAGAAAAACCAATTCAATCAGTTCATTGTAACTCGATCTAAATGCTCGTAAGTAACGACGTCTTCATTCTGTGTCTAGTGGAGTATCCCAGCTCATCCAAGTATCCTAACCGAGTAGCCAATCCAAGTAGCCCAGTCGAGTAAGTGGCCCGGCCCAGTGGAGAATCCCCATCGGATTATAGGTGGTGGATAAGAGCGAATTATAGGCATCGGATTAGAGGCAGCGGGGTATCATCGTATTAGAGCGTATGAGAGGCAGCATCGGATTAGAGCAGCCAGCCCATTGGATTAGTCCCCTCCCTGCGGATTAGTCCTTGTTAGTATCTCTATGTGTATTTGTGGAGTAGCCCTAGCGATCAGGCCCCCATTTCTTAGCTGTAGGAACCAAGTGTTCCATATCGTTTAGTTCTGTAGGAACCCATTGTTCCGTATCGTTCGGTGGTTTCATGTAGGCAGGAAGGAACCTATTGGGTTATATGTGGTGGACCAGTGGGTACGAACTATAGAATAGGTCACGTATAACTTGGCACAAACACCTCCCTCTCCTGGGGACGGTAGATCAAGAACAGTAGGAACCGTTGCATATATGAAGCTTTCATAACCTGCCTCAACAAGCCCACATCATAAGCAAAGCACACCACACTAGCATATCGCACATGTCAATATACAACATGGTGTTACTTACATTGATTTGCAATTTGAGGAGCTCTGTTGGTTGGGCGGCAGTTAAAAACCTTTTTTAAGGATTAGAGTTGCTTAGTAAATTCCCTCTCCCTTTTGGTCGAGTCCCTCCGGGTCCTCGGGAACTCCGTTGTGTTTTATAGGTGTGGTTATGCCAATTATGAAGCTTGAGAGATATTATAGTGGAAAAATATATCTGGTCTCTATCCCTGAATGGCTCTATCTAGCCCCTTTCTGAGGCTTAGTTCAGGGGGGAGTGATTTGTTTAGCCACTGCCTGTTGCGTATGATCATCCTCTTGGTCATATACTCAAAGTGTATATAAACGTATAAAAAAAGAAAAAGAAAAAAACTGTTGACTGGTTATGCCTGCCTCTGTCAGGCAAGGCTATGTCAGTTGTCCCTTTGCTGATGCCGTCCTGCCAACTAAATATTCCATAAAATATTTGTTGTCCGCCTCTTTTGAGCTACTAACTTCAACCTGTGTTTTGCCTACTACCCTAGCTAGCTCCAACTATGTTATCCATCAATAGAAAGGATCACTCACTATTGATCCAAGCGGCCTTTTTTCCCTATGTAGCACCCCTCCCCGAATTGGCAGGTGTGGATAAACTGGAATGGTGAATGTGATAATGTGAATGCTGAGTACAAACTGCTGGGTACTGGAGCTTATAAAGGGTACTTGAGATGCAATCAAAGGAGTAATTAATCTGTGTTCATGAATTCCTTCGACAGACAACAGCCAACATGGGGGCCATACAAGGAAAAGGCTTAATTGTGCGTGATTGATTCGATTCATAGCATAGTTGGTGGTTTTGTTTGTATAGTTGGTGTTGTTAGGGTGCATTTGCACGCCATAAGTGCAGCCTAGGTTGGCCGAGAGTAAACGACACTGCCCTTTCTTTTCTCTAGATTTCTACATAAATACGTACGTGTATATATTATATATATATTATAGATATGATATCGCATACGTTACCCCTCCAACCTTACCGTCGGAACAAAGGTAGGGGTACTATACCTTTTTGCATTTTTTCGTCCTCGCCCTTCTTTCTCTTTAAATGCCTTAGCCGGGTTTTGATCCACTCGATTACAGGTGTTAATTCACTCAATGCCGGGACTCAACCCAAAAGTCGATACAGGTGTTTATGCTTTCGATACCGATACTCAATGCTGCCAATCCACGATAGGTGGTGATCACTCGATGTTTTCAATTCTAGATTATATGCTCTATATGTTTTTGCCCGTACGAAAGAGTCAATGCTGCTAGTCGATACACTCAATGTAAATAAGCGATCCAATTTTAGTAGCCGCTAGCCAAGGGGTTTTTCCATGCATTCTCGTTACTCCATGCTGCCACGAGTAGATCCAGGTGGCGATATAGTGTTTATGCCAGGTTTCAGACAATCAATGCCCGGTAACTCCATGCTGGTACTCCACAGGAGTTGATGCATTCTCTTGTAAGGTTTGGGAACCGATGGAGCACGTCTTCCTTTCCGTTTGGAAACCGATGCACAATCTAAGTACTATGCATCTTCTTTTGGGGGCGTTGCACCTGCTTTTTAAAAGGTGCTGTAATAACATATATTATATATATAATAACGCTTCAAAGCTTACTCATATTTAAGGATAGGCATTGATTTGAGTCTCTAAACTGATTAGTATTCCGGGGAGGAGGCAAGTTACCACTAAACCATCTGCCAAGATAGGCGTTACCCGGATTCCCCAGATTCCCCTGTCCCGTATTCTCACATTCTAACATCATCCCCACATGTAACCCAAGGCACAGTACTCGTAAGGATGGAGGAGGGTACCGTCCAGGACACGTAACAAGCAAGGCACCACACAGGAAGGACATAGCCAAGGCTTACTACGAGTAGGCTTGATAGCTTTATTCTACTGGAAACCCACTATAGAGCCAATAACGCTACGCTTGTGGCACGTTACTTGCCCTAAGCTCTCTGTCTACTAGCTTTGGGTAGCCTACCATACGCCCACTTTTGTTATAGAATTTCCCACCTTCTAAGGGCCAGGCCAGCCCACATCCGCACTATCTATAATCTGGATATGCCCACTTATGTTAGTCAATTTCCCACCTTCTAAGGGCCGGGTGAACATTGGCAACGCCCAGTCTTGTTACTCAATTTCCCTGATGGACCAGGCTCATTCACACTGTCTATCATCTGTAGACGCCCAGTCTTGTTACTCAATTTACCAGCTTCGGTTAGGCCAGTTCAAACCTTTCTATCCTCTTTAGACGCCCTAAAAGCTTACTCAATTTACCACTCTCGATAGGCTGGTTCAAACCCTTTCTATCTAATGGAGACGCCCACTTTCCTATCTGAATTTCCCACCTTCTAAGGGCCTTCTTCGCACTCCCTATCTAATGGAGACGCCCACTTTTGTTAGTCAATTTCCCACTTTCCAATAAGCCAGTTAAACCCTTTCTATAATATGCCGGATGCCCACTTTTGTTACCGGAATTCCCACTTCAATCAAGGCTAGTAAGTCCCGGCAGCAAAACGACCAGCGGAACCGGAATTAGTTCCAGGAGCACAAATTGAACGAGCATCATTTGAATAAGTTGAAGGAGCAGCAAGCCAAAGTTACCGGATCATTTCCAGCAGGCATAAGTCGAACGAGGTTATTCAGACGAATTTCCATAAGCCAATTGAAGAAGCGGTTTAACTGGAAGTAGTTCGTTCCAACACCAGTTTCAATGGAATTATTTCAATAAGTATAATCACCAGGAGAATATCCATACACAGAAGGAGCCGTATCAGCTTGTGAATCGGGATTCCCAGGATCAGACCCAGCAGCCCAAGCTAACCAGCTGAATTCGCAGCATCATTCCTAGCGTCGGTCGAAGCAGCAGCCGTCCTAGTTGAATAGCACAGCAGCCACATTTTATTAGCCAAGGATACTATCCCAGCGCAGCAGCCCATGATCCAAGCCGAGGAGCCCAGCTATGAGACTGACTAACTATGAACGATTGGCACAATGATTGGCTATTGGATGACCCTAGTGCAATGACCTTATGGCATCGGCTAGGTCTAACTAGCGTATAAAACCTACCTTTTGTGAATTCACGCGTATGTAACGCATCCTAATTCCTCACATGGTTCCAAACCGTTCAGTGCTGTAGGAACATTCCAGTGCTTCGTAGCATTAAGTGATATGTTATGTGGGCCTTCTCTCTCGGAAGATGTGGGCTGTAGTCCGTTGCACCATCCGGCCAGCATCATCAGAAGAGAAGACAATTTGGTTCTAAATCCAATCCGTGGAACTCAATTTATATGGTGGTAAGTAACCAGCTCCAACCAATGTTTTCTGTTTTAAACAATGGGTAACTTATATTACCCTTCCTCTCGGCTGCTATTGATGTGGGCCTTTGAAGGGTGCAAAGGCATCTCGTTTATAATATATAAATGTTCTGAAAGGGTATAGTTAATAGAATAAAAATATATTGAAGTGCCCGGATGAAAAGTACCCTCTAATTGAAATATTTTTTTATTAGCACAGAATGGTTAATTATGCTGTTGAAATAACCGGTATCCGATCAAAGCAGCCTCTCTACGAGTATCGCATTCAATTCGATTATAGTAGCCCAGCAGCAAAGTATCAGATAAATGAAGGGTGTGTTAACTTTAATATTATATATGAGATTGCAACAGAATTTCCTTACTTAATAGTCCAAATGAATTAAAGCCTTCTTTGTGTCCTGCAATATCCCGCCGCTGTCTATGATCGGCTATTTGAGGTGGCTTTCTTTATGCCGGGTGGTTATCTGGCTATGTGTGGATCTACGTGTCTATCAGCTATGTTTATGTTGGGTGGTCCCCTCCCTGTGTCTCTGTCTGTCGGCTATGTAGGGTAGAGAAGGTCGATGTGTAGGTTCGAGTAAATAGAGGGGGTAGAGTTGAGGGCTCTGGTTCTTTCCTCCGTAGGGTTCTAGGTCGAGGGTCAAGCGCTTTCAATCGTTCGTCCATTGGATCACCCATGTAAAAAGATGTTGTCCATCACTCAATATCTATCCAAGCATCACCCACTTCCCTGACTTTCACTACCTGACCTGATGAATGGCTCAGCCCATTGCCTCTCCCTGGGTCTAAGGGCTAAACCTCCTCTCTTTTGTCCAACCCCGGCTGCCTAACTACTTCCCCGGGAAGTATAACAAAAGCAAGCCATCCACTTACTTCTTCCACATCCACTTCCATTTGCTTGCCTCACGTGATGCACACTTTCTCACGTCTGGTGGGTGTAACTTTGTGGACTTGACGTGTCCTTGGCAGATTCCTTACGTGTACCGGGTGGACTTGGCGGGTTTTACACAGACTTGGTGGACTGAGCGGGTGCTTTTTCGAACTAGGCGGACTCGGTGGAGGTGTACTTGGCAGGTGTACTTGGCGTACATGTACTTGTTGGATTGGTTGCCTTACGCGGACTTGGTGGCCTTATATCTTTCCTCTTCTTGTTGTCTGGGGCATTCCGTGAACCCCTCCTTAAACACGGGGTTGGAGCGGTTGATGCCCATTTTTAACCACCTCTCTATAATAGATCGACCTTGCTGTTCAAAATACGGGGTTTGAGCCAATCGAACACCAGTAAAAGTGGTAATTTCAATTAGGTCTTCCCTTGATACGCAACCTTTGCTTTCTGAATGTACCATCTCGCATAGGTCGAGGTCTTGACACGTCTGAAAGTCTCGCCCGACCCGAGAAGGGCGAGGACACCTTCCCACTCCTTAATTTCCCAGTTAAAGACCAGGGTCACATAGGATAACTCAACATAGAATGATAGGCCACGTTTCACTGGCGAATTTACTAGTTTATTGGGCCAATACCTTACCTTTCAGCGAACATGTTTAGGAAAAAAGGGATCTCTCATCAAAGGGTAACAAAATAGATTTATTATTAATGAAGATTGGCATTTAAGAAACTTTATCTTTAATTGTAGATAGGGGTGGATTCAATTGCTTCTTAAGCCCCTTTACCCTTGCTAATAGCGGATAGACAATTCACAGCTCAACAAAACCTGCCAAGTACACATCACTTAGGATAGCACAGTACGCTTTCTGTACGCTTTCTGTACGCTTTCTGGAACCAATCCTCACTCCCCATTATCCCACATATCCGCATTACCCAACAAGTACGCTTTCAGTTCCATCTGTCAACATTGGGGGGGCCCAAGCAACTTATTTTACTTATTCAATTTATAAAACACACATAGTTTGGGGGATCCGGCCCACCGGGCGGACTACTTATGAGGATCCTGGGTAGGAAGACGAGGTTATTGATGAATGGATTCTCTCAACTGATTAGGATTCCGGGAGAGGCCTTACAACTGATCCATCTGCCAATACCACAGTACCCTTCATTACCAGCTCACGGCCCAATATGATAAAATATAACGTACCCGCCGGTGAATTCTTTTTGTCTTTCTTTGAACCAATGTATTCTTTTTATCTTTTGAACCGACGATGGAGGACGTCTTCTTGGAGGATGTTTTGGAATCGATGCACAATATTACTTACGAGCATCTGTTGATAGAAGTTAATGAGCCGTTGTATAATATATAAGGCAAGCTTATAAAATGACCCATCTTACGGAATATACTTTGATAAAGTTGACTTATGATGCGGATAAACAAAATATTAGTTTTATGAGGGAGGCTTTATTCTTATCGGGTAATACAATTTATGAACTAGGCCCATGGAACTAAGTGGACTAACGAGAGTCTATTTAAAAATATATTATTTAAGTATATTGTTTTATTAGAATGGACACATTGAGGAAGGTGTAAGTTATACTTGCCATGGAAAGGTTGAACATATTTTTATTTATAATGCGAATATCATGTAGATATGGTGAATTATTCTGTTCCAAACTACCCTTGTTTCAATAGTAACTGTTGTGATAACGTATCAATATCTGATTCTGAATGTGTGACAATATGACTCTTTCTTGGAAAGTAGGTTCCATAGGCCTAGTTATAAAATTGTATTCCCTGATAAGAATAATGGGATTCATCAAACCCATAACAATTAGGTTGTGACAAAGGTGCGGAGCCGTCCTTCCGAGGGCAAGGAAAACCGCCAAATGGGCGAAGATGAGCAAAGGTTTTTCAATATGTCCCACCCGAACACAGTAAACCTATTGATACAATTAGGTTACACAATTAGGAGGCTAATGCTCCTACACCATATGATAATTTATAGTTATGTAAACTAGCCTTACGGGGGATACTTTCATAAGCTATGTAAGTAGGAGAGAGTGCAAGGAAGGGGGGGCATACCTCTCATATATGGAATAATTACATTTATGAAGAATAGGTAGAGAAGGAGGCTACTCTAGTTCCTTCTGGCCTATCTGATAGGTAGCATCAGCATAAAATAGAAAGACAAGTTAAAAGTATATATAAAGCAAAATATTGTTATTTTCAATAGACATACACTTAACGGATTCGATACCCTCCTCATCAATACACCCTGGACGGGTGGTGATACCCTCAGCACATAAAAAAAAACATTGAATGGGTTGACACCTTCCGAGAGTAGGTTCCATGGATGGAAACTAGCCTGGGCACTTTGCGACAAATTCCCATATTAAGTAGTATAGATTCGATATCTCCTATTTGGCGGATTCTTTCCTTACGCGTACTGGGTGGAGGTAGACTCACTTGGTGGACTTTATGACGACATACTGCTGAGGAACACCTTCCAACTTAACTTTATAGCACCAACCTGATTTGCTTTGTGTAATTCATATCTGTCTGTATCTTATTCTTGGTTATTTCCTCTAGAGCGACTATCCAATAAATAAATAAAGATCATCTTATCCTCTCCGTTCCTATAGTGATTCATGAGCCAGTGTCAAAGAAATCCCAAGTAGCAGCTGCTTTTTTTCCATACGTGATATTGATATGTTACTCAAGTTGGCATCAGACCCAAGAGGAAAGTATCCCCATTTACCCACCAGATAGATTGAGACAGGGTGTCTTTCCACGACGAGAGAGATTATGTTAACACATGTTGCCACGATAACAATTTAGATTTAGTTACCATTGTTAAACAGTTAATTCATCATGACACATCCTAGGTACCCAAAACCCCAGCAAGAGACCTGGGGAACACCCCGGGCTTTACAAACAAAGAAGAAACCGAGAGCTGGGATAAATAAAAAGGCTTTACGAATCCATGGGTATAGTTACTAACCCAATGAGGAGGCATCAATCACACCCTTTGAAGCCAGCACACGATAACAGAAGGAAACCCAATAAGTTGCCATCATCATACGGGGTACATTGACCCAACACGGGATGAGTCACGGATAACTTGTATCATGCACAATTTTATTTACGCTGCTTGAAATCGTGATGCTATAGAGGATGTTGGGGCTGACAATGTGATGTAGGTTGTGACAGATGCAGCAGCAGTTTTTAGATTGGCTAGGTTATTAATTCGCGGATATAAGCATATTTATTGGATTCCTTGTTGTGTGCATGCACTCAACAATGCGATGAAGGATATTGGAAAAATTAGGGTATCGGACTTGGTGACAGCTGACGGAAGATAAAGATGAATTCGAGACCGGATCACACCCAACACCGCCGAATCGATCAGGTTCCCTGCACGCGCTAAATCCAAACCCAAACACCAAATACAACGACTAAAGCAAATAGCAACACTACAAGAATATCAACTACAATAAACCCCAGTAACATGTACAAGCGAGAACAAGAAGAGCTAACGTCGCCCCCGCCAGAGCGAGAGGAGCATGCGCTACCGCCTGAGCCATAAAGGCCAACGCCCAAGCAAGCTAACAAGACGACATATAAGGAATAAATAAATAGAACAAAGACATAAAGAAAGAAGAACGGAACGAAAATGACCAAGGACAACGGGGGATGTAATAATGGGCAGCGAGAAAAGCCAAGCAGGCCGAAGCCAGCTAGGGTGAAGGAAAAGAGAAGGAATGTGATGACGCCGAGGTTGCAGGTTCTCTCTCATATATAATGGAAAAGTAAAAGATAGCTGCATGCGAATGGTCATTTGTTTTTATTTATCTTTCGATAAGAGGTGATTGGTTTGCGTAGCGGAGGAGAGTCACCGAAAGGAGACTGAAGCCGGCACTTTTCACTTCTTCTAAAAACCTCATTTGGGCGGGACCGAGCCTGTTTATGTTGATTGGCGTTGGCAAGGGCAGAGAACTAACCAATATGTGATGGCAAACTTATCAATATGGAACAAGCGGGGAAGGCTTACTACATTCAAAATTAACTTTTAACTTATAAATATGAAACAAGGTTTTTAGCTACTTACTGCGAGGGGAATAATCTATTGGGATACTTATGCTGTCGATACAGGAGTTTATGCTTTTGATGGCTTCTTGTCAGTTTGGGAACCAATGCATACTTTGGCGAGGTTGTAACAAAGTAGTATAAACCAAACGAACAAAGGTTTTCAAATATGTGGTTCCACCCAACCAAACCAACCCGGGATTCATAGATTACAAATTATTACAACAATTACGTTGCGTTGGACAATGGCTCTGATTAAGTTCCCCTACTTAACTAATTAGCTTACTGAACTTATTGGGTCCGCCCACTTAACTGATGAGGTTCGACATCAATGCCGATAGCAATTGTCTTCCATCCATTCACATATAACATAGCAGCACGATTATTCATAGTAGAACCCGATTCACATGCACGTAGAGAATGTTAGTGCACCGATGACAAGTTATTCCCTTTGATAGGATTACTAAGTGAGCCTGGAGACCCTGTGTGTGCCCAGAAGTAATCACTACAAAATTAGATACAGACATTCTTTTAAGTCTACTAGCTCTACCTATTCTCTACACGAACTACACAAACGCTTTATCTGTCATTACATAACTAGTGATCATTGAAGCTGGTACTAGAGATCCAAGAGTATATGCTGGTATTCAATTGCTTGCACTCGATGCCAGTAAGCCAATAGGAGATAAGTAACCAGGAGTTTCCAATTCCCACTAGCTGAGACCACCCGGGAGCCCATACCAACTGGTCAATGAATGCCCAATAGTCCATCAGTTACAGGAAGGAGGTAGTGGGCTGTTACCACTTTTCTTTTCCACCCTGCTCAGGAGAGGTTACAAGTTGTGGTTAATGCCCAAACGTTAACTGTTCTCGATACACCATCCCCAATAGGTGTTTATTAGTCCCCACCAGTTTACATAACAACCAATTTTCATATAGGAGATTAGCCAATAAGAGTAATTGTCTAAACGTGTTGTTGTTACCACTGACCGGCGGACCCGGAACGTACCGCTGACCAGACTTGGACGGATACACTGCCCTTTCTATAAAGGCGTCGCAGTTCAGCGCAACTATAAGGGTGGGGGGATTGGAAAAATATAGATAGCCAAAACGCCGATCTGCTGGGGTGAATCTGTTAGTCTTTCCTAAAAAAGCGACTAAAACCTTTTATGACACTTATCTGATCTATACCGCAACCACTATCGATCTATTCCGCTCCACTATCCGAGATATTCCTGCACTTCTCTTATATGATCTGATCTCACCCCGTTTTAATCTTATCAAATACCTATACCGCTAATCTTATCTGATATCTATACCGGAACTTAAGGCTGGTCTAACTTAACTGATTTAACTTCACCGAAAGAGTTCCTAACCGATATAACTGGTCAAGGTAATTACGGGTTCCAAAAGAGTTTTTCACTTTTTAAGGAGCTTGTCTTTTTACTATAAGTAAGGAGTAGTAGGTAGGTGGCGCTTTAAGGCGTCGTCTGTGCCCTAGTCCTCTACCTGATATATCGCTGCCTAACTGAGCAATAAGGAAGGAATCAGCCTTTTGCCTTTCAACTGAGGAAGCCAGGCCCAACAAGGACAACAGAATAAGTAAGCCTTTCAACTTTAGCCAGTTACCAGAACCCAGAAGCCTTGAACCTATAAACATATGCCTTTTCCCTTTGACTTTACAACTTTAGCATGTGGGGTTAGGCTTAAGTGAATTGTTTAAGTTAATGCATGTAAGTTACCCATGTGAACAGAATAACTCTCTACATCTTTAGATAAAAATGTTTATGTGGCAAGAACTTAAGCTAATGGTGGAGTCTTTGGATACTTGTATCTCTGGATGCGAGAACGCCACTTTCCTGCTCCTTATTTGGAGAATTGGGTCATAACATGTATGACGTGATTTGCTGGCCCATAACCACTCAAATTTGCCGTTCCCCCACTGCACAAGCAATAATTGAATTATATTTGTGAATATCCCCCGTGCATAATCAACAGATAGCATGCTTGTCCCTCCCTTTCCCTTATTCACATTGTCAGAATCCTATTGGATCGAAAGCGAATCTATAAAGCCGCTAACATTCGCCATTTATTCACTAACTGCACGATGCCATTCACGCCATTCACTCACTGTACATAGTTGCTTCACCAAGATATTTTTTTACTTCCTGGGTTTTTCCAGGTATCATGCTGGGGGTTGGGTTTCCTACCCTAGGGCAAGTGTAATAACAAGTGAACTGCAAATTTCATACGAACTTTATCATACGGACTGTGAATTTCATACGAACTGAACCATTGTTGTTAACAGTGTGATGGGTGCCTACCTAACCCACTTAGCCTAACAGGTTGATTTGCCCCCAAGGCCAGCTTCCCATTTGTTTCCGTTGGCCCACCCATCCATACCGCATCCACCCAACACGGGAAGGGGTACAGAGCCGAATCATAGACACTGTGAGTGAGTCAGTCACCACTAGTGATAAGCATTGTGATTGTTCAGTGTGGGGTAATGTGGCAATGGCGGTAATCGTGCTCTATTCCTATAACTCTTCCAATAGCAGAATGCGTATCGCACCTCAGTTGATCCGTCGGTCTGTAGTATAGCTTCCAGTCACATGATGTTATTTCGGCAGATGTAGTTACCCGCCCCAGCTCCATCCCAAGTGGGTAGTAACCTGTGTAAGCGGCAGTAAGATCTCCTTCCTATTTGAAGGTGATAAGTTTCTTATCAGGTAGGCAATGGGTATCAACTATATAATAGTTAACAAGAAGAAATCGTTCACAAAAAGGGTTAATCAGTAGGAATCGGGCTCACAAAGTAAATTGGTAGAAACAGGGAAATTGGGCTCACCAAGTGAATAGTCCTCAAGAAGGCAATTGGTCCCAACAATTGAATTGGGCTATTGGAATCGGGCACAACTAGTAAAGCAGGCAGTTGTTAACGTTAACTTGGATGGGGTTATTTCTCTCTTTGTCGGGCGGTTTCTATCTTAAATATAAAAAGCAAGCCTAGACCGAACTCTTTTGCCAAAGATAATATATTTCCTTAGTAGCGGAATTTAATAAACGGGTAGAAGGCGAAGCCGTACCCTCCATTCGTATCTTTACCCGGTAAAGGAAATAAAAACTAGAGTTACCAGGAAAGGTGGTGAGAGCTTGCCTATGAGCTTGCAAGTTGGTGGGTGCTAATAAATCTGGCCATGAGATACCCCTTAAGCTGTTAGGAGACCTGTGGCTTTCTGCTATTATATAGTTAGGGCTTGCTGATATTATCTGGTTCTTGTTACAAGTTGTTACAAGTATAGGGATTGGCTAGGCTGGTACCTATTTGCCTACTCTAAGGAGGTGGGTGTGCTATAGTATAGCGGTTTGCTTACTCTTTGGCCTCTTTGCCTACTATAACACTAGATACGGGTGGGGATAGTACGAATAAGCGACCAACTATATCTCCTCTCCTAATCGAGTAAGCGACCAGGGCAGTGGATAGATGGGTTAGACAGATAAGGGCAAGGGCAAGGGCTAGAGATTGGATATTGAAATCATGTATATTGAAATCATTCCTGCACGAACCAGTCACTCACCCTACTCATTGAAGCACTTATTGGCTTAGCCATTACCGAAAGGGGGAAGCACGGCGAAATAGGTGTGCATAAATCATTAATAAGGGTAGGAATTCGACGTGTAGAGGGGGGGTCGGTAATTGGGATGAAAATAATTGACTTTTAACTCTGTGAAGGAGGTATAGAACGCGCCCGGATATGGATGCCCCCAATACCGCTATGCTCTGCCTGTTACCCAATTTCCCCGATATCTGATCTGACCAGATCAATCCAATTTGATGAACTGGGACTCAATAACCAATCAGTTAGCTGGAGCGCCAGTTAGAATGGTCTCCTATTCGCTTGCCCGTGGTGGAGACCTCGTATTCCGACTGGGTCTGACAACCTTGCTTGGATTGCTGCCTCTGTGAGCCTAAAGAGAAGGAGTACTAAAGATCATTGGCAGCGGTAGAATTGAGGATTTCAGGCCTATCAGATGGGTGTCATCTTGTAGCTACTTAAATAGCTTCCTTTTTATGGACGCTTCGTTCTGTATAAGCCCTATATTCGTTAGACGAGATTGCTCCCGGCACGCATGTGTTTTATGGGCACGATCGAATACAAGCACTTGACCGAATGCAGGCCCCTAAATAGTTGGGAGGGGGGCTTTGGTCCTTATAAAAACAGAGGCTCCTTCACCCTTGCCTGATGCGAACAAGCGATTTCATACCTCATTTTCGCGCGGGAACTTTCCTCTCCCTTATGGTCGAGCCTGCTTACGCATCCTCAATATTTACGTCGATAACACAACCCTAACGAGGTGCTTTAAGAATGGGGCAAAGAGAAGCAACTATATAGGGGGATAGGTTGGGAAGATACTCCAATTAGAGACCAGTGAATGGATGGGACAGTTTAGGGGCAGTAAAAAGGGTAGATAGGTTGGGAAGGCGAGACGAACTCGTTAACCGCCTAGTTCTTGCCTTGAGTTGGGTGAACTTCTCCTCAAGCTAACGGAGTTTAGTTATAAACTCATGAGATACATCCATACCCACCAGACCTTTGCCTTCCCCAAGACCAAGGAACAACGAGTTATTCGAGATTTCCTATCGATGGAGACGGGCTTTCCTCCCTTTGCGTGGGAGACGGAGACGGATACGGAATATAGAGATACACCCCTGTACTCCTTGGGAAAGCGTACGACCTCGATAGGGCTTGTTCCTTAACTTCCCTGAACTTCCCTGCCGATATTTTCCGCCCGCCCAGATCTGTCCTGTACGTCAGTAAAGAAAGACACAAACTTACCTGCCAAACGCTAGGCTGAACTTCCCTGCGGGTATTAAAGGGCCAGGGTTGAGTGCTGGACAGTGGAGAAGATTAGTGGCTACGAGGGCCGGACTCTGTTGAGCGTAGCGAGCGGCCCGGGATTTTGCCTCTCCCTTATGGTCGAGCCTGCTTACGCATCCTCATCAGTCAAGAAAATCCTTCCTTCCCTACATAAGGTCTATCCTCTATAGGTTAGACTCCTGGTTATACTTCGCCACTTCTCCGCAACTTCTCCGCATAAATTTGACACATTTCCGCATCGATTCTCCGCGTGCTATTAGGTAGTGGATAACGAAGCATCAGCGCTGTCCTTAGGTCACTATAGCATAGGCCTTTCTAATACCCCTTCCCGACTTCCAGCCCAACTCTAAGGTGCCTAGTAAAGCACAAGGTCCTTCAAGGTTCGTCCACAATCTATGGCTCCCAGTTACCTTATATTGTAGATTCCCCCAACCTAGTTACTCACCAGATATCGTCTAAGAGTCTTATCGACGAGGAAGCACATGCTGGAGTTACCGCCATACCGGCCTCTTACTAAACTCCATCGTCAAGAGGACTCGTGAAGTTACTCCACGTTCCGCGTATGGACAAGTAAAACATAGATATGCAACCATATCAACGATATGCAAGTTGTTAGGTTAATTGGTCACCTCACACTGGGGACTACATCTGAACCTCCGCTCGGCCAGCAGCGTAAGCATAAGCCTAAGATCCCAATACGAACTTTCTGGGCACGTAGGAACCTGAAGAGCTCTAGTTCCTTCTTCCTGAGATCTGGTCTAATCAAGACCTACCGAACCTGCTGAGAGGCCATCGAAAAAGAAATGTTTGGTGGCGTGGTCGCTAAAAGGGAAAGGTATTGGCCCAATAAACTGGTAAATTCGCTAGTTAAACGTGGCCTATCGAGTTTTCCTATGTGACCCTGGTCTTAATAATCTGGTAAATTAAGTAAGCAAAGGGGGGGCGTTACATATGCTCAGGGGGCCCAACCAAATGAGATTAATACTTTCTATTTGCGAGGGGGGGCACCCCAGCACTATTATAGCTCATAGGGCGGTAACTGAATCTTAGCCGATTCTCTAAAGTGTGTACTTCAAAAACATACTTCCCTTTTTGGTTAACTCACCTGTGCTGGGTTATGGCTCCCTCTGAAGCTAGTAAATTGTATCAACTTGCTTCGCTCTCCATCCAACCAACAAACCAAATTGAAAGTATTGCGGGCTGGCAAGCCGAATACAGCTCTTTATTATTCTTTTATTAAATAATGATTTCTGTCCCCCTTGATTATCGCCTGGTCGCGCGTGGTATCAGGGTGGTGAATAGCCTTCATATCCGCGAGGGGAAAGCGGGGTAAGCCCGATCGATTGTGTATCACTTGGGTAGAGTGCAAAAGTGAATGTTGAGCTTCTCTCACCCGCCGCCCGTCATGGCTCCGGCTCTGACCGATGACCTTATCCCACTCAAGACCAACCTACCAACCAACCTACATAGGACGGACCTGCAACCCAAACTTGAGAAACAAAACGTCGTTCTATGACATGGCAGTAGAAGTCTACAACATTTAGGATAAAACCACTTGGGTGGCTTTTATTGATGCCCTCAAGGAGGAATTATACCACGTTGAAAACTATGATGACCAGTAGACAAGATGGACAACTTTGCTTCAGGAGAGAGACAAGACAGTGCCAGAGTGCACCAATATATTCATACCCTGTGCTCAAAGATGGGTATCAGAGACTCCATGTGGCACCTGGTTTTTAAGTACCACAGTGGCCTACATGTGTACATCCAAACAGAGATGGAGTTCTTGGAAATTTCCTCTCCTTTTAGTCGAGACCTCCTCTCCTTTTAGTCGAGACCTCCTATTAACTAGCAGATGAAGGGCGGACCTCATTGGGATCCATTTATCAATATGCCGTCAAAATCGAAATTGAAGCAGAAGAATAACTAGGAGTTTGGGTAGACAAATCTGCCACAATAGAAGCATGGTAAAGGTTGCCCTAACTCACAGAGCAAAGGACAGAGCAAGGATATCCAACCTCAATATAAACAATCCAAGTTGTAGGTAAATAAGGAAGGGTAACGAGAAGTCGAAGAAGAGAATTAGAAAGTTTTGTGAGTTCCACAAAAGCCCTTGGCACAACACAACATTGATGAATGTCGCTCGAAAACAAATTTGTTGTTTGAGTTGAAAGCCTCAGAGTCAGAATCTAGCTTGGACTCGAATTCAAAGAAATGTAAGGTCCGTAGGTGCTTGTCCGCATCGGGCAAGGATGCTGCTCCAACTGCAGGAGAAACTTCAATTGCTTTTGCTGCTGTTGGTGGATCCCTCGGGACATGAAATAAATTCCATATGGATAACCGATACCATGGACAAAGATATGGTGAAATAATCCAACCAACACCTAGCGTAAGTATTATGGAGAGCGCACGAACCTATACTAATACATATCGACACATACAGAGACACGGAGCGGAATACAGAAAGGCAGACGTCAAAACGACGAGATACGAGGCTACCTTACACAGGTGTAGGAAAGCTACAGAAGTATAGGCATAGGAAAAGGTAAAAGCATAGAGAGATAGATAATGATAGCATGTGCGGTGGAAGCATATCCATCGGGTTTAGACCAAGTTATATATCCTCCGGTTAAAGATCCAGTTTAAGTCAATCCACTAGCATCCTCGTCAGTCTGAGCATATCCAATTGTAGTTCGTTACCTGGGGGATCGAGATAGAGATCCAGCAGCCTTTTATTCAGTTCATTCAGAAACAGAAGCATCAAAGCGAGTATATTAACCACCATCAGTAGGAGAAGGCAGCAGATTTATATTTAGAACATGAAAAAGGCAAAGCCAACAGGGGTAGTACTTTATTTCACACGTTTACTCAGGCAGCGCAGTCTTTAAAAATTATTAAAATGAGATTCCTCTCTTTAAGGAGATGTGAGCTTCATGGAGTGCATTGGCATTCACCTAAAGCCTTATGGCACACTCCTTTTCCGCAGCGCCCTCCCACCTTACTTTGGATCCTTAGACCATGGTCTCTTACACTACCTTCCTTTATTATGTTCTCGGGTTGTCACCAGTGTAAATCACATCCCTCCCCTATGTTTCATTAATTTTCCTATAGCGACAACATGCAAGTGGTTTTATATATGAGCACTAGCCAAGTTGTTGATGAGGAAAGGCTTCCAAGTAGGGTTACTCAAACATAGTATTCACTATCTTGACACACACATTGCTGATTTGTTTAACCATGTTGTGCTTTTTTTTTGAATTCCTTTCCTCTTTAAAGGAAGCTTACATAGACGCTACTGAAGTGAATGAGTTATCTGAGGGAGGAATAGCTCTAACGACTAGCGACTATCAGCAGCACTTCTTCCTAGAGCATGATTCATGCACGTCCGACCGTACTTCATGCACTGACTATAGTTTCATTTCTACGTGACTAGAGCTTAATGCTTCAGCTTCTAGCTCATACTGCCAACGGGCCCCACCTATCGTATCGACTCCTGCAACTAGCGGCATCGACTACCTAGCGGCGACTATGACTCTTGGATAAACTAGCGACGAAACGAGTCCTGGATTTACTGGCTCGACTGTACAACTACCGGCATCAACGAGCCCCCTGGATTTACTCCTGGAGACTAATTGGCACGGACTACACAACAGAAAGGCGGAAGGCTCGGTGGGTTCATAGGTTATAGGGCTGAGTCCGTAAGGATGAGTTAAGGATGAGTTGAAGTTCCCACCAAAGCTGAGGTAATAGGCATAGTATAAAAAGGAGTGTATGATGCCAAGAGAAGAAAGTTTATGATTTTCCCAAGCGGCGTACAAAGTTTGTATGGATGAGTTGAAGTTCCCACCAAGGCATAGGGTAGAGGAGGTTTCCAAGTAATAGGTAGTATGGATAGTTGATGGATGAGTAATAGAAGCTAGGTTAAGTTGTTACCGGTAATAATAGCCGTGACCCTTTCATTGGTAACACGTCGTGTATGTATTGTTGATTTGGTTAATCGGTGCACCTCACACGCACAACTCCCATATTGCATTATATACGTAAATATAAAAAAAGCTAATCACGCACTCACCTCACCACACAACTACTCGTTTACATTGGCGCCATCACTTCTGCGGGAAGGCAAGGTTGTTCAATTAGAAGGCAAGGGGTAGGAAGGAAAGGGTAGGTATGAGTAGTTATAGGTGAGGTCATAGGATGAGTTACCCTAAGTAAGAGTGTAAGGTCCTACAGTTGAGTACCAAGGCAAATAACCCAAGGCATAGGTTCCCAAAGGATGAGGAGTGCATAGGCTGCATTTACTAGGATGAGGTTACAAGGGATAGTTACAAGTCTGTAGGGATGAGTTTCTTTCAAATAAGGTCCTATTTATGGGATGATATAGCATGATCTCATTCATCTGATGGCATCCACGTATCATGCATACTGATCTGACATACTGTACTAGAGGTGATCCTATTAGAGGGGGATATGTTGGCCTCCATCTGATGTCCACCCCGTAGATGCACTCTATGTGTGGCCACCTTTGTCCCTTGACCTTCATCTCTATATACTCTACTATCAGTGGGACACCATTTACATGTACACACCTGTCTGGCCTCCATAGAGGAATGTGCTCCCATATCCATATCATCAAAATGTACCTACTCCTATAGTCTTACCTCAACATTCTGCAAAGGTATTCAGGTCCTTATACAGGCTGGCTAGGAGTAACTCTCATAGTGCATATACCCTACCCTCATCACACACTCACAAGTTACGCGTAGGCATAGTAGCAAAGAAGGTCCTTTCAGGGAAGGACCAAGGAAAAGAAAGTAAGTTTAAGGTGCATAGCTCTTTCCCGACAAAGGAGGGGAAGGATAAAAAGGAGCCGCAGAAGATTGAAGGTGCTTGCTGCGACGGAGAGTAATATTAGTCCAGATTTACTGGTTCAGGGTGAACCCTGGCAGATTGCTCTTCGGAGAAAATAAGAACCTAAAAGAACTTTCATTATTATAAGGGGAGTTAAATGTGATCAAAACGGGCGGGGTAATAGCACGGGTCTAAGTAACTCCCATGTGCTCCCATTTGATCGGAATCAGTTCTGGCTGAATCGTGATAAGGTTCCCACGCTACGATCAATCCAACTGCTACTGGTTCCAACTGCTACTGGTTGTTTCTCTGTGCCACTTCCATAAGCATCTAAAGTAAAGGTCCTAGTAATGTAATGTGCAGTCATAATTTTTAGTATCCGGGGGTGAAGGCAGTAATATCAAGTATGGTAGAACAGGTGGTATGCACTGAAGTCAAAGGTTCATAAGCTCGGCCGAACCAGAATAGAATACATGGTACCTGTAATCATAAGGTCTAGGGTCAATATTTATGGAAAAAAAGGAAAACATATAGATAATGTAAATGGCGCTTGGTGTGTAGGAATTTATTGGACTTCCTTTATTTTCTTCATATATCTCCTTATCATAAGTGTGGTCCCTTTTTACAAGCCATTGTATAACATCTAAGTAGATAAAGATTTATGCTTTAGCTACTGCGCTATGCAATGGTGAAATACAAATATTGTACTTCATATAGTCATTGTCATATTTTGATCCACTACTAGCATCGTCAAGTGATACCGGAGGAGGTTGGGTTTACTAGTACATTTTGAACATGTTCCCATAGGTCCTTTCTAATGGCACGCCAATATTGGGTGATGTGTCATTGAAAGGGATGTGAATATTAGGAACCGAGGGAGCTTTGCCTACCTTCTTCTTTCACTTTCTACCCTTTATCGGAGTCATGGTAGTGTCCCCGTACTTACACAAAAGCAAATTAAAAACAACAAGTTATTCTAAGCAATCGCATGTTCATGCAAACCTATCCCCATCGAACCACCCATTCCTGAGAAGATATAAGGGTTGCTCATAGCAGTCCCGACTCACCACTAAGCGCGTAATGAATCCAAGTGGTATAGTCTAGGTCTCCTAGGTTTCTTATCTAGGTGGGCAGGTAATAAGTCAAAACTTCAGTAAGGTCTAAGGGTAATAAGGTTGTATCATGCCATCCATGCCATCCCTCCCATGCTGGGGGTTCTATAGTAGTACCTCGCCTCGCTACTAAGATTCCATTCAAGAAGTGGTATAAGGCCAAAGGTATATTTATTGCAGGTGGATCAATAGTTGGAGTAATAATACGAGGGGAGGTTAGGCATGGCATGCTATTAACCCTTTACTGAAGTACATGCTACACTTGCTTCTACCAGACTTTACTTACTTTACTGCCTGCACCCAACAACACTTGCTTAAGCCGGGAATCAGGGGGTACCACTCTAGGATATTAAACCTTTACCTTACTACATGAATTATTATGGGTACCACGTATTACCTTATGGTACCGCCGCTTAGCTTAGGAGCCAATACAATTATGGAATTAGAACCCACTGCAGAGACCTATACAACCTGCCTTCCACCTAGTAACACAGGAATAGCTTCATGGCTGCTACTGCACTATACCTTATCAGGACGGAATGATACAACCCTTCTTCCTTTTACCTTCAGTGTTTACAAACCACCTACCCACCTAGAGATAGAACTTACCCTACTTTTACTTATAAACTATTGCTGAAGCTCGGATTGAGAGCTTGCTTGGATGCCGGGCTGGTCCTACCTCCTATTTTGGGGGTGAGAAGCCCTCCCTTGCCCAGTAGAGTTACCCTTGCCTAATTCGATGTCATTTATCAATTATTTATACGAACTGATCCCATAGGGTGAAAGCCGTGCTTCATACAGCTAGTAGAGCCACGATGGAGTACTGCTTTTAAGGAGGGAAATATAAGTGCTCCAATAGATATATTTATACATTTTTATGTTGTAGAGCCATGCTTCGTACAGCGACACGCTTTAAAGTGCCATTTGAAGAATAGAAATAGAATTAACATAGTTGGGCTACCGAACTACTGATACTTTTTCTTTTTGGTACCGTGAATGTAGCATCGTAAATAATACCATTACTCTTTAAGCAGCTAGCTCCAAAAAGGATGCGTAAGCAGGCTAGACCATAAGGGAGAGTAATTTATCGTGCTCATATTCAAAAGGAGCGGAGCTGCTTGTCCTTCCGAGGGCAAGGTATAACCTCCCCCAAAAATACAAGTCACTAATCGTACCTCAACAAACAAATCACAATTGTACCTAGCCCTCCTAAAAAAGCTTAACATACCTCGCCCTTTTGATTCCCCACCAACTTATCTTATAACTCCGAAAGCTCCGGCTGTTACATAAATATGTATTCTTTTTCCCCCATAAACAGAACACGCACTCGCAATTTACCATGTAACAACTCGATTCAAGCAATACATATGTTACATAACTAAACTATCATTGAGCTTCCCTATAATTGATTTCTAATTTCTCGTTTATAAGGGACAGGCATACTTGTCTCTATATGAAGTAGTCTATAGATTAGAGGGCGAACATATATTGATGAAGAGATAAAGAGAAAATAATTTATTTACCGGGGAAAAGAAAACATAGGTTGGTATACTAGATTCTTGGCCCTATCCAAATAGGTAATACCTTTTCTTTCAAAGGAAACATAAAATATAGGGGCGGAGCCGCTCGACCATAAGGGAGAGGGATATTTTTACCAGTTATGCAAATATTGGAATGCTCTCAAAAAAGGTGCAGGCGGTAAATCCAGGCAGGCGGGAATATAGAGTTATTTCTATTTATTATAAAACCCATCCAGTAATTAAGTGGGCCCGATCCATTGGCTTCCCCTACCTATTAGACTATCCACTATGGTTTCTTTCTTCCACACCGATAGTTGGCTCTTGCATTGACGATTAAAGAAGAGGGCCTGGCGCCCCGAGACGGGCATGAGCTACTATTTCATTGTAAACCGAAGAAAAAAATCTTTATATGTATGTGCTACATGGCTCAGCCTACGAATAAGCAATGAACTGCCAATAGGTTTCGCTGGCAACCTGCGGGTTATGGGCCCCAATATTACCCTGTGAGATGATCCTACACACAGGTTAAATAATGCTACACCGTTCATACAATTACATTGAAATGCACGATTTTGCACACAGACTTCTCCCTGCACACTCTCAGACTTATAAGTGTTTTCTTATATAGCAAATATATTCACATATAGATCATAAATAAAATAAATTGACATGCATTCAGATTATTACACAGACAACCTGTAACATAAACACATTCCTCAACACATTAAAGCAGGTTAACTACAATACATTACAATACATAACATAACTATGACAGCAAACATCCGCAACATTCATCCACACATTTGCACAGGTATTCCGGAAGGAACACTGGCTTTGGAACTGCTTTTTGTCTCCGCTCGGGTATGCTGCTGGATATGGACCTGTAGGATCTATCTTTCTTTCTTTGTCCTACCTTCCTTTAGGTCCGATGGAAAGAAAGAAACAAAATGTTCTGGAATAGGGGGTAATGGGAAAAGCTTCATTTTTCATTCCGGTAGGATTTCTTTTCTGTTGGCTGGCCCGGAGATCGATATTGAGTTCCAATTCCCCACACTATCACTTGCTCTGGATCCACTCTCAGTCTCTGTTCAATTGGTCCAAGGTCCCTTGCCTCCACCCAGCCTTTACATCGCACTTTCTTGTAGGCCTAATTGGCCCTACATCTACACACAAGTCCACAAGGTAAGTATCAGCTAGCATGTCTTATACAAAAGGAGAATGAAAGAAAAGCTCGGCTCGAAGAAAGAAGGAGGTAGGGCAGTTAGGCTTAGCAATGAGACCCCATCTAATTATAGATATGAAAGGGCTACTATTTATGGGACCAATTAGAGGGAGGAAAGAGGATAGATAACGGTAGACGGAAATCAGAAGCTATTGAGTGCCCCATGAACCACCGGCTATAGCCCTGCTTTAAACCCCATGAAAGCAGATTCTCTTTGAGTGGTCATCTTTCTCTTTATATATATAAAAGTTATGAGTGCAAGCGAAATATCCCCGGCCCGGTGCTTGCTTCTTTGTTTATTTTGCTAGCTTGGGTGCTGGTCCCACTTAGGGATCGACCAGTATAGCGTACAGTTAGAAGCATGTGATTCGTCCTTGCCCTTCCTACCTCGAGCAAATTCGCTTCGCCCCTTTACTTTGGGATTAAGGCGGCCCAGGCTAAAAGCTATTGGAAAATGACAAATTCATCAAGTTTTCTATATAAAAAAGAAAGTTATTGACCCCGGATGATCCATATATTATTTGAGACCTGAACACGCTACAGAATGACGTTTTATTTACTCACTTTTCGATCTTTAGATTAGACCTTCCACCCGCCAATCAATCCGGTCTTACCCGCCCGCCTGTTAACTCTTTTATTCACTTTTGCTTCATATTTCAATAAAGGCACGGAGTGGGAAATAAAATGTGGGTTTCACTACAATAAAAAGGAGGAAGTACAATTAGCGACATGCTTCCTATGTTTTATATACGTCGTTATCCCCGACTAAATCCAAGTAATAGGTAAACATCCAAAGAACTCCGCACCTTGTTGTCCCTGTATCTCGGGGAAGTGGCATTTCATTCACCAGAGGGACCTACCCCTATGGAGAGCTGGGTCAGCTGGATGGGTCTTAGGGTCAGGGATAACCCGCATTAAAGACTTCATAGATGATGTGGCAAACATGATATCCAATGGGCTCCCTTCCCCATGGGACAGCCGGTTTCTTCTATTTGCCTCAAAGGAATATGAAAGAATATTGGAGAAAGAAAAGGACTTATTGTATCATGTGGTGGACAAAGGGACTATTCCAACTACAATGGAAGTCCTCAATCAGTTGCACCTTTCCATGTCCACTTGGACCGACGCCAAACGTATTTTCTGCATAATGATCCCAATAAATCACTTTGATAAGATGGGGTTGTACAAATCCTTATGGCTCCTTAAAGGTAGCAGAACAGTAAGTGAAGAAGGTTGGTTGATACTCGGCATTGTCTACGATTATGCCATAAAAGCTCCCCAACGAGATACACCTAATAACGTATTACCTCTCAACTTCATACTACCAAGACGCCAGAACCCATCCGGACAGTCGGCACCTTCAAGTCAGCAGGCCTCGCGGCAGATGAGGCTGCCTTATAAAAAGGGAAAGCGCCCAGGCATAACTAATTTCGGTTATGTCCACACAAGACACCTTTATTATTTAACAGGAATGTCAAGCACGCTCGACTAATCTTTCCACTAATCCAAAGGAGTAGGTGATTAGTTAGTTGCAGGAGCCAATCTTATCTTCCCTCCAAGGCTATAAATACAAGCTCCAGGCACTAAGAACATGATTGAGTGCATAACTGGCAAGCTGCATAATTTTCATCAGAGAATACATTGAGCATTTGTGTCCTAGGGCTTGGGTGTAGGGATCTGCAACATTGCTTTATGTCTCTCTCTATTTTCTCATTCATTTCCTATCTATAAGAATCACTTGAAGCTCCAAATTGTGAGAAGGGAAGCAAGAGGCCCAGGGCTTTTCTATTTTTTAGTCCCACTTGGTGCGCTCCATCGTAATAAAAGAATTGTTGAGTTCATTGTATAGTCTGGACCGAGGCAAATCTTCTATCCCACAAATAATGAATTTTTGTAGGATAATCTCTAGTGCAGTGCCGTAATTCTGCACTATAGCTCTACGTTGCCTACTTTACAAATTAGAAAGTATGTCTATTCTATAGTGAGTGACATAATTTCTAATTTATTGAAAACCCCTCTTCCTTTGGTCGAGCGGCTCCGCCCCTCAATTGCATAGCGAAGGTAAGGTATCCGCTTTATCTGTTATTCTTATTCCCTGGCTGGCTTTGGCTGGCCCCTCAAAAGCGATCCTTCCAGCCAGTTTGAGGAAAATAAAGTAGTATTCTGCTATTTATCCCTCGACTGACGTCCAAGAGCAGTTTACCCATACCCATAAGCATCAGAAGCAAGGGCGGCATAGGCCATTGATAGAACAGATCGAGACCCGGAGCCAGTTGATTCATAAACAACACCACCAAAAGCAGTTTCTGACCCAGCAGAGCTAAGGTGATTTCTTACCCAGCAGCAGTCGTTGGCCCAGACCTAGCAGCTGTTCGAATTGAAATCGTGATAGAGACGCTCGTTATAGAGATTAAGACCTTACAGGACAAGACCCTACAGGACCAAATCCAGTTCCAGTTATTTACGTTTACGATCGAGTCGTATATTCTGTTCCATAGCTAGCAGTAACACCCACCACCACTATAGCATCATCAGCATATAGAGGCAGAAGTAGCAGCAGTTGGCTCAGTTCCAGTCCCACCAGCACTACACAGCGGAGTCAGTTGAAGAAGCACTAGTTCCAGATCTTCCAGCACCAGTTGTTTCACCCACGGGAGAAATAGAGATAGAGGCAGAAGTCAATACAGTTTACTTCATTTCAGTTTCACCCGTTGGTTGACCAATTGAAAAATCCATCAGAGATGGTAGAGGTTAAAAAGGCAGCAGATACAAAGGTAGTTTTACGGTGGTAGCTGCACGCAAAGAACCAGTAAGGGCATAGGTAGAGTCAAAAGCATAATAGGCAAGTACTTTCGCTCTTGGGCTAGGACCCTTATTCTATTATATATGTATATGTAGCTTTTCCTAAGCTCCCTTCCTCTGCTATTTCAGATCTAGTCCTATAGCCCATTGATCGGGGACTAGCATTTCCCGGTTAACCACCACCATAAACACCAGAAAAAGAGGTAAAAGAGTTAGGCCCTCATGATCCCCATCTTCATCTCGAACAGCGACTGAATAATATGGAACTATGGGTTATGGATAAGTGGGGTATGTAACTGGCTTTCAAAATGTATATATAAAATGGAAAGTCTAAGTGTCTATTTTCTCTAAACTGATGCTGTGGGCTAAGGAGCTAGATCAACCGTAACTAGCAATGTTACCACCTTAACTGCTGCTAGCTCTGTAATAGGATCTGCTACTGATGGATCTGGATATGTATTTGGTGAAACCTCTACCTCTGCTTGCTACCGACGCTACTGGTGCTACCTCTACCTCTGCTGCTGTTACGGGTGCATCATTGACTGCTTAATCACCCGAATCTTCTTCTCGATCACGAAGGTCAGGATCTACTGCATCAACCTCTGCTTCTACTTCTGCTTCATCAACAGAAAGGTCTGGGTCTACTGATTGATTCGGTTGCAGAAGGAACCATGCGAAGGGATGCTACAAGCTTTGATGGAAGGTATAAGCGGATATTTTATCTACACCGATGCACGCTCAGATGCTCTAGGCGCTTCAACTTAACCTGGTGCTGGATCTACTTTTGCTGGATATAGTGCTACTGAACTTACTTAATAAAAAGAAGAAACTAGTAGGGCTGCTGCTAGCTCTGATGCTGGTGGTATTGGATCTACTTATGCTACTGTTGGCGATGGGTCAGGATCTCACTCTCACTTACGAAAGTAATAATCTCGATCTCTAAAGACAGCAACTTAATCTTCTGAGTCATCTGCTGCATCGACTGAGTCATTTACAAGTTATGGTTCAATAAATGGAACTGCTGGGCCTTTTAGTGCTTGTTATGCTTGGTTGGCCTGGTGATGCTGGTGGTTCAAGGTCATCAACTTAAATGGGTTCAATGGTCTTGTGTTTGTGGCATTTTCCCTATCCTCCATTTAGAGCTTGCTTGCGCATTACTGAGGTTGACTGATATGTTAATGAGATGGGTTTTTAAGGCTGGAAGATGATAAGCCCATTTATTCAGTTGAAAGGATAAAAAATTCTGTCCACCCACAGCGTCCCGCCCCTACCTATACGGCAGACCTCGGTGAGGAAGTCGCTTAACTTAAAAGCAAAAGAATAAATCCTGCCAAACGAAGGTAAACAATTGAAAGGGGTATGTTTCATAAAATAAAACTCCACTTTATAGGTCTGATTCATTTTATTTGGTCCCCTAAAAAGATCAATTTCATTAGCCAAGAATGGTGAATGAGGTCCGCCCTTCATCTGCTAGTTAATAGGAGGTCTCGACTAAAAGGAGAGGTTGCGAAGCACGCTCGACTAAAAGGAGAGGCCGTTTTCAATAACTGGTAGCCGATCAAAGTAGCCTAGCTCGAGTATCCAAGTCAAGTAACTAATCTAATCCAATTAGCGCAGCAGCCATCCGAATCGATTAGAGTATTCCATCCTACCAAGTAATGACTGGCATCTCCGCCTGGATTGAGTGGATCGACTGAGAAACTATTGGCTAGCGGCATCTCTTTGGCTCCTGCGTGTCTATGCGCTTCTTTCTTTTCTCCCCCGGTCTCGGATATTCCAGCTCGAGTATCCAAGCTCAACGGAGTAGCTGAGTATCCCATCCCAGCTATGACTGATATTGAGTGAATCGGAATCTGGATCGACTATCGGCAATGCTTGGCTATCATAGAGAAACGTTGTAAAGGGGTAGGTTCATTATGAAAAAAATCCAGTTTGAGTGCCCCGATGAGGTCAGATTTCCTTGGACCTCCTAAAGATGCAATTTTCTTATTCAAGAATGGCGAATTAGGTTGCGAAGCATGCTCGACTAAAAGGATAGGCGGTTTTCAATCACCGGTATACAATCCAAGTAGTAGCCCAGCCCAATTATCCCAGTTGATTCTCAAATCTGAGTATCCAAGCCCAGCTATGACTAGCAATTTTCTTTCTGTATGGCTATGAGTACCGGCGGCTCTGACTACCATCTATTAGCAATGCCCTTCTGGCTATATCAACTATAATTGGCTGTTCGACCACCTTCTGGTTATGACTGACTATCGGCAGCTATGACACTGGCTACTGGTTGGCACTGACGTATGACCCTCAATAGGTGCATTATAAGTAACGCATCGCCGAGGCATCCATCCATTTGAGGTAGGTGTGTTCCGTAGCGGTAAGTGAGATCGAGGTAGAACTCGAGGTGGAGGTAGAGGAGGTATAGAACATTTTTGAGTTTGAGGGTCAAGGGTAGATTGAAAGGGCCGAGGGCTATGTTTCTTCCTTTGTTGGGTGGGCTCTTTCATAAAGGCTTGGGGTTCAGTTGACCAGCTCATGGGTGATTTGTCAGTCCCTAAAAGCAAGCACCAAGGTGCGGAGCTCTTTCCCGACAAAGGAGGGGAAGGCGCTCAACCTCAAATAAAGAAATTCCATGCAACCTTTCATATATAGCGATTTTATTTATAAAAAAAAGTGAATGAGTATGATTTCTATAATTGGTAGCCTGGCCAAGTATCCCAGCAAAGTCTCTTAGTCTCCCAGACTGGATCGAGTGCATTGAGTAGCGGGATAGAGTGGATCGACGCCTGGCTCGAGTGAATAAAAACCTGGCATAAACTCCTGGATGATTACTTGGAACCGAAAATAACTTATAGCTGAACAGAAAATAGCTTAATGCACTGCCTAGCTACACCTTCTATGACAACAAACAGACATTGACTAGCGGCATCGACTCCTGGCCTCAACTATGGGCTATCGTCAATGAGAACTAACTATAAGTGGCACTGACTGACCTTCAATCGTATTTCCTGTCTATCGGCACTTTCTGGGAATGATCTTCATTCAAGCGCAATGACAACAGGCTATCAGCGACCACAGGCTATTGACTATGATCAATTACTTGGCACAGACTAGAGCTATATGCCCTGAGTATATCTTTGATGAGTGTAGCCATTATGAGTATAGCTTCCCAAGAGTATGGCTTCTTTCTTACACTGATGAGTAGTTGCACTGAGTAGCTGCAGTGACCATAGCTTCTATACTTACCTAGCTCCTATGCATTGATTGTTTCCAGCCAAGCTCGGTTAAGTATCCCGGTAGCCAAGCGGAGTAGCGCAGTCTGAGTAACCAAGCCAAGCAGCGATTGAGAGTATCCAAGCATTTTATTAGCGCAGCAGCCATCCGAGTTGATAAGTAAAACCCGAGTAGCCCAGTGGATCAGCCCAGCTGTGCATTCCATCCCAGGTAGGAACCTTTTTCCATAGGGATAAGCTCTTTAGGGGGGGATGTTGTTGTCTGTGGTACCGTAAATCTGTTGTATTCTTTTTTTAGTCCGTGGGACCCCTTCTTATGTGGGCAGTATACCCACGCAACCTTCCCCTATCAATCATGTGGGTCCTTTTCCATCAATCACTATAAGCAAGCATCGGCCTCCCATCCAATACTGGCACTAGCGGAGACTAGCACTCACAATGTGTGTCTGTCTGTTTGTCTGTTGCATGATCCTATCCTCAACAGGCGGATCGTAAGTAAGCTCCATCGGTTTTTTTATCTGTTCGAAGCCAACTTGCCTGATCCAAATCTGTAAGCTATTTTAGGTTAGAGTACCGTGGTTGGGTATAGATTTAGGGTCGAGGTACGACTGCTTAGGTCTCCCGGTTATGTTTCCTATCCTATTGTTTTTTCTCGCCCATTAGGCTTTTAAGACTAGTCAGTTTATAGTAAAATAGATCTATTTAGTAAGGGCTAGCGCCAAGGATTCTTTACTTTATAGGGGGGTAACCTAGCTTTCCTCCCTTTTAATGCCTCGTTTCATTTCGGTAACTAGGCGGAGAGAGAATCCCCTAGAGGCCGGCATTTGTAAATGACTATTGTGTGTGCCAGGTGTCTACTTCGTGACATAAGGCCTATCACTCTATTAGGTCCTGACACGTTACAGTAAGGCCTTCTAAGGTGTAACCGTTCCTTGCCCCTCAAAGAGCTCCGCGAAGGAAGGGGAACCTCCTTTCCTCCCTTTATTTCTTGCTTGGTCTTGGTTCTGGTTTTGGAGATCTAGCAACGCATCCAAGCTGGAGCCGTATTCACTAATTGGCCATGTTACTCCATTCCCGTTCCCATTCTGTCTTTCCTATGCGCTCAACTGCTAATATTATTAACGTAATTATACCGAACGGGTTGCTCATTTCTCCCTTGCCAGTGCTGGTTCAGAGATTGTATATTAAAAAATTAGCTATTCTCCGATACCTTTAAACCTCATTTTCCCTCGGTGAACACCCTCGGCTCCTTATTCAATTGATGTTGCTTCAACTGGTGTTGATGGGAATGATCCTGGAATTGCTACGGAAACTGCTGATTGAAATGATCCTGGAACTGCTCCGGTAACTTAGGCTGGTAATCCCGTTTCAACTGCTGCTGATGGGGCTGCTGGTCGTTCTGATGCTTCGACTGCCGCTGCCGAAAATAAGGACGATAGGGCTCGCCCGACCAAAGAAGGGCGAGGATGGTTTGCTGCCTTTGCTGCTTAGACTGCTTATTGAAATGCTCTTGGAACTGCTGCTACTGGGGATGCCGGGAATAATGATGATGTAGGAACTGCTAGTTGTAGTGCTGCTAATAATTCTGATGCCGCTGGTGCTGCTGGGAAGGCTGATTCAACTGGTGCTTTGACTTATACTGGTAATGCTGCTCCTTCCGCTTCTGCTGATTGAAATGTTGGTTCAATTGCTACTTCAACTGATGATGCAAATACTGGTTCAACTGGTGACGCTGGGGATGATGCTCTTTCAACTGCTTATGGATATGCTGGAAATGCTTTTGGGAATTCAGCTGGTTCAACTGATAAGACTGGGGCTCCTGGTTCATCAACTGATGGGACTTCAGGTTCTGCTAATCCAACTGCTAGGAATGAATAGGCATTCAGCGTGGGAAGGCTATTGGTACTGAGGCTGGCAATCTGGTAATACTCCTTTTACTGGTGCTAATGGTAATGCTGGTGCGAGTGCGACAGCCTTGACTGTGAAATTGTCGCAGTTATCGCACTTCTTGTCGCAGTTATTGTCGCAGTTATCGCACTCATTGTCGCAGTCGTCAATAATAGTTCCTTTAGGAGGAAAAAGGGTTCCTATGGTTATGAGCTTGGCACAGCGTTATATGCGTGTGCACAAGAACGTCTTTCTGAAGCTGTCTTATAGGGGGGGTTACCAGAGGGGGGAGGTTATGCTATCCGTATGACTCTTTAGCTGCAATATCTTTTTAGGAGGTTGCGCAAGCAGGCTCGACTGATAAGGATCGGACTCCTCTATTTCGGGTCCCACAGCCCTTCCCTGAGCACTGTCCCTCTACCCGCCCAAGGAGGACCATTACCATTATTGGGTGCTTCGCGACGGGCCCGATGAAAAGCGTAATTACATATATAAAGAACAACCAACGGATACGATTGAATCGAGGAGATGTGGCTTCGCGACTCCGTTCTTTCGAATTACATCGAATCTAGTGTTATTACATTAGTGTTATTACATATATAAATAATTCGCAGCCCTGAGCATCGGGCTTCTTATCTATTCCCACCCAACCAGAGCTAAACGCACGCCACTTGAATGAACACCGAATCTAGCATAATTACATATATAAAGAATTCGAAGAATCACTTCAAAACAGGTGCGGAGCCGCTTTACTGTAAGGGAAAGTCAAATAAAATCACCAAAATTGGTCATGTGAAACCAGCATCCCAGACACTATATGTGCGTTAATTCGGTTACCTTCGGGGCCCTGGAAATAGCCGGGAGTAACACTTCTCATTTTGGTGAAATTAGACTTCGCTCTCTCTTTGGTCTTGGTCGAGCGAGCACAAGCATTAGTTTAACGCTTTCGGATCGGCATTAGTTTAACGTTTTCGGATCGCATCAAATCACCTAGTGTTATTACATATATAAGGAATGAACAGCCCTGAGTATTAAACACAGTCAAATCCCACCCAACCGGGCCTTAAGTGACTTTCCCGCAGCTCCCCTCTTCTTCTCTATTCCCACCCAATCGGATGCGCCTTAACGCTCGCATGATGGGCAAGTCAAAGTGGTGAAGTAATTCCTTCCCTTCCTTTGTCAGGAAAGTCCCTCTCCCGTATGGTCGAGCAGCTCCGCCCCTCTCCTTTTAGTCGAGCCCTCCGGACCGTCCTTCCCTTCCTTTGTCAGGAAAGTCCCTCTCCCGTATGGTCGAGCAGCTCCGCCCCTCTCCTTTTAGTCGAGCGACTCCGTCCCTTTTGGTGCCTCTTCCTGCTGCCGGTGATGAAACCATTTTATCAAAGGTCCTACGGTGCTTGTCCGCATCGGGCAAGGGTTATTTCGACGGCGATGAGCTTTTCATAGACTGAGCATGACTGAACATGACTGAGCATGACATTTAGGAGGACCTCTATGGATTCAGGAACCCAGAGAACCTCTATAGAATGAGTCGTGTTAGCCTCGCAGAGAAAGCTCCGCAGGACAACTAAGTAAATCAAATTGTTAGATGTTTTTGGTACCCCAATCAGGTCAGCGGGTTGGCGGTTGGCCGACTTATACGATTCCCTTCCTTCGTAGGCCTCGGGCGAGCGACTCTGGTTCATTCGTATCTCTGGCCACGATTCCCCCTTCTACGATTCCCTCCATCTCGCACGTATCTATACCGCTTCAATGGCCATTCAAAAGCCTTTTAAGGTCCTACGGTGCTTGTCCGCATCGGGCAAGGCCCTCCCTATTATTGGATGACTGGTCACCACAATTAATATGATATCAATGTATAGATAATACATCACACAGGTACAGATATCTATAGATACATATATTTCTCTATCATCTCTAGCTAGATACATATACATTAATTTCGGCTGTTCTTACCATTATTCCTACTATGTTAACTTATTCCTGATACCCTATTACGACACCTATTATTATTGATCGACTGACTTACTACATTCCAGGATTTTTTTTATTCTAGTTTTTTATTTCTTGCATTGATTTCTATATTTCCCGAATCATGAGGGTTATGGTGCTACCATTAATTATGGTCGAGTTGCATGTACTTCCCCCATGTGTTATTCGGCATTGCGCTTTCAATACGTGTAGCCTTACCTTACTGACTCACTTTCCAATACGTTTGTTACACCTAGCTTTCAATATGCGTAGCTTAGCTTTCAATACGTGTAGCCTCATACCAGCAAGCAATCGATAAGCAGTGGGACTGCGGCCTGCCTATCGGTTCTAACCTACCTCCCTAGGTATTCTTGTGTCCATAAGTTCATAAGAGATCTACGGGCAAGCAGCAATGTAGAAATAGCAGGTGGGACTGCATCAGGTGAACAGACTGTTGGTTCGCTGTAGGTACATGGGGCTATTGTTGAAGGGCTTAAAGTTGGGAACATAAAATCATCCATCTCTCTCATTCGGTTTATCGTAAAGCCAGCAAGCATCAAAGCGCGAAACCTAAAAGCAAATGGTGCTATCTTGCCTATCTGTGTGAAACGTTATTAAAAGCAATTTTGCCAAAATCAGAATTCACTTGAAACCGCAAGTTGGGCAGTAGATGGGAGAGCCACGAATGAAAGAAAGGGTCCTGCTACGGGTGTGGTAGGCTGGCTATCTATGGTAGGGCTCGAGCGATGTAAACCTGGCCTTATTTTAAGGAGGATTGGCACCATTGTAAAAGCATTTGAATCTGATTGACTGGTATGATTTAAGTAACTTGAGAGAGAGAGGAAAAAAACCGGCGTATCGTCGTACTTGATACGGTTGATAGCATGCACGTTAGTAAAGGCAACAAGTAGGCGTATTAAAGGGTAAATATACTGTTATAAGTGCCAGCCCAAGCAAGCCCGTCTGTCCAATAACTAAGTTTAGTAAGCAAGTATGTAAGCTAAAAGTGCCGACTATCAAGCATATTTCAGTAAGTGTAATAAAACTGGGCATCTCCTAGCAATGTTTGCTGTCTTAATTAATAAAGAGTATCTGGGGTTTCATCCCGTTTGATGAGGGGCGGCGAGAGCCGCTCGACCAAAGGGAGAGGTTTTTATGGACCGGAAACACCCCTACAAACTTGCTTTGAGAGGACTGAATGGGCTTTATAATATAGTTTCACCTAACCCGCTGCCTAAGCTTATACTTAAACCTGCCCGATTGGATGGCTGGAAGGAAGAACCTGTTGTGCTGAGATCGTGGGAACGGAACTGCCCTCTTGCATTATATACTTCCTTACTGCAGAAGAGATATTGTACGGACGGGTTTGGGTTAGACTTAGACCACCATTCATATTACTTTTATCCTACTGGATTAATGGAAGTGGGTTGCACAGGAACTACAACCAGACCCCAGATCTTGGATTGATGGAAGGAAGGGTCTTAAATGTATGAAATCAGTTTGCTATAGCCAATTTTGAGTTCTTGAACCCAGATGGATGAATATGACTCGGACCTTGTCCACACACATATTTTATTTATCAAATACGCTTCGAAGGCTTTTAAAATAGACTGGTAGGGGGGGCTCGCTCGCCTTCGTTTCCCTAAATTTGCTTTTACCCAGCCTAAACGCCGTAGTATACTACTGGACGGTCACAACTCGGCCGTGTGGATACTGTGATAAGGTAAGTAAATGCCTGGGCCGCATCGAATAGAGAAGACCTCCAATGATACTGTTCAGTGAGCGGGGGCCGGCCGGCCTCGTCTGTCTTCCCATGCCTTGTACATATAAAAGTGAAGGGAATAGGTAAACAAGTGAAGCGACACGTACTGTAACTTTCAGATTGTAGACCCATGTGTTTCACAATAAGTACCCTGGCTCCCGTAGCGGAGTGTTTTAATAGCAAGGGTGCGTGAATGCGGATCCAAACCCTTTAGTTCCTTGACCGGATCTTGCCCCGAAAAAGTTAGTGATTAAAATAAGTGCAAAGGCAAATAAAAGGATGAGCTAGACAGCCTACTATTACTGTTATAAGGGTCAGTCACGCCCTACTATTATTAAAGATTTATATCTTCGGTATGGGATCAACGACTCGGCGCCCGTCTAAACTCAAACCATTATTATATAGAAAAGGGGAAAATCGATCTAACGCGCTCAGCATTCGTTCATGCATGTGCCCTATTATGATAAAAGGGACCGCAGCGATATTTGATCGGTTTTATTCTGTTGCTTAAATCGAGAATAATACGCTTATTGTACGCATTTCCTTTCTATTCGTTCGCCCGTTCTATCGCTATCCAAAGGTTTTAAGTATATGCGCAGCCAACAAAAAACCTTATTGATGGCTGCGCATATATAAATAAGGGCTAACCACAGGACCTACAAATACGTAGATTGGATACATAGGAATACTAGTTCCCACCTTCGGGTGCCACACAGAAAGTAGTGCAGCTATGCCGTATATTATTTAAGGGAGAATGAAAGCTGCTTCTCTAGTAGAGTTTTACCCCCTCTCGATTATTATTTTACCCCCGCTTATTCTCGGCCCCTCCCCATTCCTCTATTTAAAGCTCAATCATGAACCGTGTATGAAGCGAATCACCAATCAGGCATTGGATCAGGTCCTTACCCGAATGTAAAAGAGGTCTCACGGGATCACGGGAGGGTCTTTGACCCAGAGATGCGGGTCGAGGCGGTGTTGTAACGAATGAGATACGACACCCTGGTACTATATCATAATGAAGGGAAGGGAAGAAACCATTATTCTCGATTCCCTACTATTATGAATCCCCCCTATTATTATTTAGAGGTTCGGCGGGTGGCATTATATGATCCGGCAAACATGGTGATCTCGTCTTCACCCCACTAGACTAATAAGAAAGAATGCTTTAAATTGCCTACTTATAAATTAATAAATTAATAGGGTGCCAGATAAATGGGCGGTTCGGAAAGGAAGGACATAACGGAAGTGCGTCTCTGCATGGCCGGATTCACCCACGCTGCCTGCATCCATCCATCTAACTAATTAGGTAAAGAGGTTGGGCTAATTTTGCCATCTATAGCGCATTGCTTCAGTCGGGACAAACAATAAGGGCAAGCAACTATTGGTTGGGATACGATGTATGATCCCTCCCCGGTAGAACGCCCTATCTCGGGGGCAGCCGTCTCCTATCTTAAACTCAGTCATTCTTACTTCCTCAGTCGGTCCGGTGGGCGAATTGATTTGATTGGATTGGTTGAGACTCGCATTTGATCGGAAACGGAATCGAAGCCATGGGATGACCGACCCAACCCGCTTGCTTTTATTTAGTTAAGAGCTGGCTTAACCTCCGTGAAAATTCCACTAATCATAAGTCCACCTTTTTATTGGGAGCCAGCCCATATCCCTTCCTTTGTACTTAGTCAGTGAGTTCTTTAGGTAAAGTTTATTGGGCTTGATTGACTGGAGTGAAGCTAGACTCGGTTACCAATGCTGTTATATATGTAATTATCTTTTGGTTTTTTATTGACTTGTCTGTGTAGATTGTGTGTGGATGAGGGAACGTTAAGCTGGCTCATCTTACCTGCATTATTATATACGTAATTATGCCAATATCTGGCTTGTTATAAAAGGTGGGGCTTGAGGCACTTCATTAGGTCCATCCTTTAGTTCCTCGCCTGACCTATCATATTATATATGCTATTATGCTTTAGATCTTTCTGAGTGACTCGACCGACCTCATTGATCCGATCTTCGTAGATACCTACCTTTTCTTTATCCGATCACTTTCTCTTCCCTATTAGAGCATCTTTCCGGCATTATCGGGGGAATAATAATTCTGTGGTTTATAATTTAAAGTATGAATTAAAGCGGTATCGGCAAACCGCCACAACATATGTGGCAACATCCACAAACATGGCTTCTATCCAGAAGCAATTGGAAAAGGAAGAAGAGGGGCTAGCCCAGTTGCAATCGTAGTCCCCGTCTCAAAGACTTCGCATTCCAATCGGGTTGCTGAGATTATAGAAAGAAGTAAATAAAAAGGTTCTTGTCTTATCGGAGGCAGTCAATTCTTTGTATACAACTATTAAAGCAAGCTTTTTGAACTGAAATGAATTTGTCGTTAAGCCATATCAATGCCATAAGTTGGCGGTAGAGTAAGCTAAAAATGGCCATACACGTAGGAGGTGACAGGGGTGCAACGTATAAGGGATATAAATCTTATATCCAAGCCTTGAGTTCGAGTGCTCATCTACCTAGAGGCAGGGAAGTAGCTGAGAGATGTCAGGAAAGTCAATGGAGTCAAATAAAGTGGGAGCCGGTGTCCCTTATCAATTAAACTTTCTAAATCCGGCCTGGTTGTCAATTTGTTCAGTGATAACCATTCCATCATTGAACCGGGCGCCTAATCAGATTAGAAGCGAGTGCATTTCAAGTTGTCTCAATTTTGAATGTATGACTTTTTCCAGTTATCGGGAAAGAGTAGACCAGTAAGCTTTATAGAGAGCCTGTCGATAAGTAGGTACCGAAGCTACTGCCGTTTTATCCGGAGCACCTCTTGATCCGTTGCACTCTTTCAGTCGGCCGTCGTTAGAAGCTTGATCCGTCGTTCCCTCTTGGGCATATCCTCCTTCTACGTAAGGGGTCGTCTTCCCACCATAACGATGAGCAGAACCGGAATCGATTGAACCAGGATTCGTAAAAGCAAGCAAGACTTGGCAGAACTATAATTCGGAGCATAAAAGACAGCAACAACCTTAAGAGCGGCAAATAAGGCTTTTATGATTGAGCTAGCGGAAGCGATAAGACCTGAAAATGCGGATTGAACAGAACCAGAATTAGAAACCAAACTAGAGGCGCGCTGCCAGCTCCGCCTTCTCCCTACGTTTCACTCGAAGAACCGAGGGAGGGACTCAAAAAAAGACACTGACTTCTTTGAGTTGAGAATGAATGAGATGGTTAAAAGAATGATGGTTTTGTAGCCCAATCTGACCTCTCTGTCTGATTCAAGGCTAAGATATTGATAAAAAATACGGTGGATAGACGTGTTTAGTTTGGAGGTTGAGTATCCTTCCTACCCCATCTATAGCGAGCAGGATATATCTATTATTCCGTGGGTTGAGGTGATACTAATCTCACATTTATCGAGTGGGATCTCTAATTCCCGAATGTATAGTCCTCCCTGTGCCATATGGTGGAATAATTTATTAAGGTAGAACGTCTAACTACGTGAGGCAGGCCTAATACCTAATACATGGGGTGGAATCTTTAATAAGCTAGTTTACTTTATGATTA
>Ga0233342_1000008_pt1 | contig 57326 bp, 30 predicted proteins | sample GEONDECOMP273_FD_180706 | JGI IMG/M metagenome (GOLD analysis project Ga0233342, IMG submission 180706) | Leaf litter microbial communities from Shasta-Trinity National Forest, California, United States - GEON-DECOMP-273 | ecosystem: Environmental > Terrestrial > Plant litter > Unclassified...
GCTTTTGTGTTTTTTTTTTTTTTTTTTTGTCCTAAATGAAAAGGTACCATAGTATAAATCTGGAATAGTTCATTGGTAAGAGAAGATGATTGCTAATTGTCTGGGTTCGCGCCCTTAGGTGTTCGATTCACCTCTATTCCGTTCCTAAATATAAATCTTAAACTAACCCAATCAACAGCTTTAGTTCTGCCCTGATTAATCGAATTTAAGTACTAGAATGTGGAGTGGTCGCGGGAATACTCTGGCTCAGTATGACGCGTTGGTTGTTTTCTACAAATGCTAAAGATATAGGTACTCTCTATCTAGTCTTTGCCATTTTTTCTGGTATGGTTGGAACAGCCTTTTCTGTTATAATCAGATTGGAATTAGCTGCACCCGGTGTGCAATATTTACAAGGAGATCACCAATTATTTAATGTTATTATAACAGCTCACGCCTTCGTTATGATTTTCTTCATGGTTAACGCGTTTCTCATTTCACGTAATGAGAGCACACAAATAATATATTCTGGTCCTAAGTTTCTGAAGGCTAAAGCTATTCCAGAAACAAGTGATAGTCACTCAGCACATAACTACAAAAAATATGTCATTAAAGACCCTGTTAATAACCGCCATATTATTGCAAAACATGGCAAAAATGCAGTTGGAGTCTATATCTTCCACAGTAATGAAGGGGTATGTTATGTTGGTAGCTCTATTTCCCTATATGCACGTGTCTGTAGCTACTTTATGCCGAGTATTCTGGCTAAAGCTGATCGACGTGTACTGCGATATTTCCGGAAATATGGGTTTGAAGGAGTAACATTGACACTCCTGGTGATGCAACAAGGTAGCAGTAGTCAAATGGCTGTTGAACTAGAACAATACTGTATGGACTTACTTAGTCCTGATTTAAATGTAGATCTCGTTGCAAGTAGTACAGGGTATCATGAACCTATGTCTGAGTACTGGCGAAATTACTTCCGTCTAGTACGAGGTACAAAAGTGTTCATTTATGACCTAACTAGTTCACAGCTCATCTTAAAGTCTAATTCCATTCAATTTCTAATTGACTATGCACATCTGCACCGTGCTACAATTAACTATTATGCTACAACAGCTGAAGTTTTACTGCGACGTTTCCTCATTTCTTTTGAACCTATATCAGAAATGGTGAATGAGTCTCTTATGGAACTGCATAAGTTTGTGGATCTACTCAATAGTCATCGTGCGGATAACAGTGTACTTGCACAACCTGACCGTAAACCTATATTTGCGGAGAATGTACTTCATCCTGAATTATCGAAAGAATATGCAAGTATAGCTGAATTCTCTCGAGCTGTAAAAGGGGATCGAGGTACAATTCGTCAATATATTTCGGGACAACGTTCTGGACAACTTTATCGCAAACAATGGAAATTCACAGTTCTCACTTAAATTATTATTTGGCATAGCCGGGTTAAGGAGTAATTTTTAACTTTCTTTTCGCTGTATGCTGGAAACCCCTTAGAGTTAAGTAAACTAGGTCTATTCACTGCGTACAAAAGTACGCAGGTCTAGAGAACAGTGACATTACTTAAATTGGGCAATCAGCAGGAAACCAAAGAGTGTCTATAACACTTTAGTAGGATCCTCAGAGACTACACGCGAAATACCCTATTGGATAGAAATATACAAGGGTAAAGATATAGTCCGGCCCTATTGGAAACAATAGGGGTTAACGTATGCCTGCTATGGTGGGAGGTTTTGGGAATTATTTAGTGCCCGTACAAATAGGAGCCCCTGATTATATACAAAATTTAAATAAATTAAAGCGTTCATATTTTTCTAATTCAATTGATTTAAAATTTATTGCTAATAATATTGATACCTCATCTGATTCGTCTAAATTAAATGTTAATTGTTCCAATTCTATTGCTTCGTATTTAGCTGGTTTGTTCGAAGGTGATGGTCACCTTAGTCTATCTAAAATAGATCCAAAAGGAAAACGTAGTTCACCTTATCTATCTATAACTTTTGTTAATAAAGATTTACCTTTAATAAAAAAACTAATGGAATTATTTGGGGGTAGATTGCGTTATAAAAATAAAGAAAATGCCATAGTTTGGATAATAGGAACACATAAAGAATTATTAAATATAATAAATCTGATTAATGGTTATCTAAGAACACCTAAATTAACTCAGTTTAATGATTTAATTGCATGGTTAAATGATAGATACAATTACAGTATTAAGTGTCATTCAGCAGATATTAGCGATTTAAATAAAAATGGTTGGCTAGCTGGTTTTATTGATGCCGATGCAGGATTTAAAATTCGTTATACTGAAAAACGGATAGATCCTATATCCAAAAAAGTTTTAACAAAAGGAAGAATAGAAGCGCGGTTTGCCTTAGAGCAACGTCAGTATTTACCTTATAATAACCAGTCTTATAAATCGATAATGTTTATGATACAATCCTTTTTTGGTGTTACCACTGAATTGAATATCTCAAGACATAACAAAGATAAAATTTATTGGATAATAGAAATTACTAGTTTAAATAAATTAATGCCTCTTATTCAATATCTAAATGTCCACCCTCTACTAACAGAAAAACGAAACGATTACGACGACTGGTTAAAAATCTATAATTTAATGATAGATAAAAAACATTTAAATGAAGATGGTAAATTATTAATTAAAGAAATAAAATCAAATATGAATAAAAAGCGTGAGTTTTTTAATTGGACACATTTAAATAATTTAAATTTTAAACAATAGTCCTTTTTATAGTAACCCTATAATAAGATTCGGGTAAATTGCAAGGAACTCTTATTAATGCTTAAATATATTAAATTTAATATATCAAAAAGCAAAAGACAATTTGCAGCGGAGTTTAATTCAGCATATTACTATTTAATAGTTAATTAAATTTAGCTGGGCTGTTACCATTATTTTGTGGTTTTGATTCTTCAGCTTTCTTTTTCTTGCGTATTAACAGCAAGTAATAGAAAAAAAAAGAACAAACAAAACAAAGCATAATAGCCAAATAGAGGATTAAAAACGTTCAACGACTAGAAAGTGAGTTATGCTAACAAAAATCTTTCCACGAAAACCCGACAATTATTTAATTATAATTGATGACATAGTCTGAACCTAATAGTGATATTAGGAAATAAGATTTAAATATCTTATGATAACAAATTTGATGGCTTTCCCTCGGCTAAATAACATTAGTTTCTGGTTACTACCTCCTTCATTAGTATTGTTACTTGTTAGTGCACTAGTAGAAAACGGGGCCGGTACTGGATGAACAGTATACCCTCCCCTATCAGGAATACAATCACATTCCGGAGCCTCTGTGGATTTAGCTATATTTAGTTTACACCTATCTGGAATATCTTCTATCTTAGGTGCTATAAACTTTATTACTACAGTTCTTAACATGAGAGCCCCTGGGATGACTTTACACAAACTACCATTATTTGTGTGAGCACTTTTCATAACAGCTATACTACTATTATTATCACTACCTGTTTTAGCCGGTGAGCCTAAATTAGCGCCGGCTTTAAATCTGGCTGTATGCTGGGAACTCTCAGAATATATACTGAGACAATCAGCAGGTAACATTATGGACTACATGCCAGAGTGGAACCTCAGAGACTGCGCGCCAGAATTATTGACGAGTCCCCTCGCCTTAAGTCCAAGTTATTTGACACCTGCTTTATTTCTCCAGGGAAATAAAGCTGAAAACAAGTCCGGATCTTATCTTTATGGGTATCTAGCTGGTCTAGTAGAAGGAGATGGTACCATTATAGTACCAAAAAAAACACGAGACGAAAAAGGAAGACTAGTGTACGCATCAATCCAAATTGTTTTTGCGGCCAAGGAGTTCCCATTAGCGGTTATGCTACTAAAGGTAATAGGTCATGGGTCTATAGCTAAGCGTAAAGAAAGCGCTGCATATACCATTACAATCAATAATAGAAAAGGTTTGTTCCGTATGATTTCCATATTAAACGGAAATATGCGTACACCTAAATGACATGCTTTGTCTGATTTGATTACATGAGTAAACAATAAAGATACTTTAACCACTATGAAACCGGTTATTGTACTACCTATGGATACCTCGCCTTTATCATCTAACTCTTGATTAGCTGGCTTTATCGATGCGGATGCCTCATTTCAAGTTCGAACTAGTCTTAGTTCTAAGCAACCACGATTAGGTATTTCACTGGAAATCAGTCAAGCTAGAACAGCTAATAAAGGTATGGATACGTTGCCTTTTCTTAATTTAATCGCAGACTTGTTATCTGTATCTGTTAACCCTATTAGAGGAGAACGTAAGTATCCGCAGTATCGCATACGTACATCAACAGTGCATAGTAACTTAATTCTGGTCCAATACCTAGAGAGTTTTCCACTGTATAGCTCAAAACGGTATGACTACTACGATTGAAGAACTGTACTTTTTTACTTCGAACAGGATACACACTGGTACAACAAGGATGCTATTCTAGAACTTAAGTCTCAAATGAACGACAAAAGAAAGGTGTTCAATTGAACGCACCTGACCGAGATTGACAATATTCAATAATAAGATACAGTCCCACCCTGCACGTGAGTGTAGGAGTGCCTACCTATTTACTAGAGACTTATTATTAGAAACAAGAAACAAGAAACAAGAAACAAGAAACAAAAAACAAGAAACAAGAAACAAGAAACAAGAAACAAGATTATAATGAGTCATGGCCCTAGGGCAGTAGGCCAAGTTTAAGGCTATAACTATGCTACTAACAGATAGAAACTTTAATACATCATTCTATGATCCAGCTGGAGGTGGTGATCCTGTACTTTACCAGCATCTTTTCTGATTCTTTGGTCAAATGTGGCCCTTTTTAAGTGTAAACTTAAATTCGAATTGCGCTGTATGCTGGAACCCCCTAGAGTCTACAGTCACTAGCAGTGTAAGTCTAAATTCAACTTTAGCCCTGTTGGTTAAAGTACCGTTTACTCGTAAGTGGAATCAGCAGGTAACCAACGGTAGATGTTATACATCGCACCTAGTAGGAACCTCAGAGACTACACGCGCAACATCCTACGATAAAAAGGACACCCGTTTTAATCAGTGGTTAGCTGGTCTTATCGATGGTGACGGAACTTTTCAAGTTAGCAAAGCAGGATATTCTAGTTGTGAAATTACTGTAGCTCTTGCAGACGAACGTATGCTACGTATTATCCAGAATAAACTTGGAGGGGCAATTAAACCTCGTTCAGGTGTTCAAGCTATCCGTTGACGTTTACATAATCGTCCTGGTATGATAGATTTAGTAAATCGAGTAAACGGCTATATCCGACATAATAATCGTTTGGTTCAACTTAATCGGGTATGTACAATACTAGGTTTGCGAATATTAAGCCCAGATGATTTACATGTGGAACACGGCTGGTTTGCCGGCTTTTTCGACGCTGATGGTACTATTGGATATTATCTAAAAGGTCTAAATGCTCACCCTCAGTTAACTTTGAGCGTAACAAACAAACTATATACAGACGTGGTTCATTTTTTAAATATTTTCGATGGGGCTATCTATTTTGATAAATCACAAAATGGTTATTACAAATGGACTGTTCAATCTGAGCTCAATTTAACAAACTTCCTCAAGTACGCTAAGGTATGCCCTCCTCAATCAATAAAACGAAACCGTTTGTTCTTAGTTAAAGAGTATTACCGACTTGTAAATCTTAAAGCTCATAAAGCTCCTGAGGATACGGTTTTGCATAAGGCTTGGATTAGTTTCAACCGTAAGTGGAATAAAACTTCCAGTTAAGTGATGAAGATATAGTCCTTCAGTTTTCTGCTTTTTATTCTTTTTTTTTGAATAATAGCTGCTGAAAGCACCCAGAAGTTTATATTCTGATTATACCTGGATTCGGAATGGTAAGTCACATTGTTTCAACATTCTCAGGTAAACCTATATTTGGTCAAGATGGCCCTAGATATCTAATTGATATTTCGAAACAAACTATATGCAGGGAACTAAGAAAAATATGTAAACAAAATACTATACTCGTAAGCCACTATTTTTATCATTTATTGATAATTTCACTCTTTGTTTCAACATTCCAGTTTTGGCTGGAACGATTTCTAATGCACTCATCAATTAATTGATGAAAGAAAGAGTACTTATGTGCCGGTATATCTGCTTATTCAATAGTAGCAGTCTTTACTACATTGTTAGTTTTGGTAAAAACTTTTGTTTATTCTTACAATCCGCAAATAACCAAAGCACGTATATTAAAAATATACAAATCCAATATTACATTGAATAGCGGATTAAGCATGTTAGTAGGAATTTCAGAGGCCATATGTTTGTTATTTTTAAATTTTAGTCTTTTCTCTAATATCCAGTATGAGCAACAGAAAAATAAAGAATCAATATCAGGGCTGTGCCCAGTCCATAGTCCTGGATCTACAATAGTAAGTTTAGGGCAAAAAAGATATTATTCAAATTTTCCAACTAAGCCCTCAGATGTGGTACATCAGCCTAAGGATAATGAAAACAATTTTGCTCAATGGTTAGCCGGGCTAATCGACGGAGATGGATGCTTTCAACTGTCCAAGAAAGGATATGCTAGCTTAGAAATCGTAATGGAAACAAGAGACAAGCACTGTCTGTACCAAGTTAAACAAAAATTTGGTGGTTCTGTTAAATTACGATCCGGAGTCAAATGATTGAGATATAGATTACATCACAAAAAGGGCTTATTAGATTTAATTAATGCAGTAAACGGGGAAATAAGAAATCCTGTTAGATTGCTTCAATTAAATAAAATTTGCGATAGTTATAATATACCGTTTATCCTTCCTTCTCCTTTAACTTATGAGAATGGTTGATTATCCGGATTCTTTGATAGCGATGGTAGTGTATACTTAAACCTGGTATCCTCTCAAATGTTTATTACTGCTTCACAGAAAAATAAGTATATCTTAGAGCCTTTAGTAGATTTGTATGGAGGTACTCTATACATTCAAAAAGAAAGTTTCAAATGGGTAGTCTATAAAAAACCGGAAATCATTAAGCTTTTAGCTTATTTTAATTTGTGCCCATCTAGATCAGCTAAGCATAATAGGTTGAAAGCCATTAATCGGTACCATGAACTTAGAGATTTAAAGGCCCATTTAGCATCTTCTGACTCTATTTTAGGTAAAGCTTGAAGTAAATTCTTATTGAAATGGGAAAAATGGGAAAAAATTTAGGAATAAAGAGATGGTCCAAAATACAAAAACCGTAAGCCTATTTTTGTATTAGTATCTTGGGATGGTTTATGCAATGTTCTCAATCGGAATACTAGGGTTCATAGTTTGAAGTCACCACATGTTCGCGGTGGGACTTGACGTTGATACTAGAGCTTACTTCACTGCGGCTACAATGATAATAGCTGTTCCAACTGGGATTAAAATCTTTAGTTGGTTAGCTACATGCTACGGTGGAAGTATCAGATATACAACACCTATGATATTCGCATTAGGGTTCATAGCTCTTTTCACTATCGGAGGATTAACTGGAGTAGTTCTAGCTAATGCTTCACTAGACGTAGCTCTACACGATACCTTTTTACTTAATATATTTAATATTCTACCTTTAAAATTAGGTAATCGAATAAATGATGAATATGTTAAAAAATTCTGAGTAGGTTTGATGGATGGTGATGGAAGTATTCAAGTTAATCACTGACGTAAGAAAATAATTGCCTACAGATTAGTAATAAAATTATCTAATACTCCTTGTAATTATACTATGGTAATCAATATAGCTAAAGTTATAGGAGGTACAGTTCATATAACAGATAAAACTAAATTTATTATTTGAGTTGTTAATGATAAAGAAAAGATTATAAATATTATAAAGATTTTCGATGTATATCCCTTATTGACTTCGAATAAAATATGTCAATTAGATTTTCTAAGACTTTGTTTATTAAAAAATTCAAATTCAAGGTCCGTAGAATGATACTTGACAAATAGAGAGTTTAAATATAAACAAAAGCCAGATGTGATCAACTCTCTAATTAAAGAATTTAATGAGCCTCCATACTTTAAAGAATGATTAAGCGGATTTATAGAAGCTGAGGGTTGTTTTACGATCAGAAATAAATCAAGTAAAGTTCTTTCTTTTTCTATAGGACAAAATGACGATCTTTATTTAATCAGTACAATTAAGGAATTTTTTGAAGCAAGTAATAAAATTAGACTAACTAAGACTAATTTTTATTCTTTAGAGATTTACAAAAAAGAAATTTTAAGTAAAATCATAGAGCATCTTAAAATATACCCATTACTAGGTGAAAAAGCAGAATCTTCCCGCAAATTTAATCAAGCTTTTATAACGTAAGTGTCGTGTTGTCTTGCCACCATGAAAAAACTCATACCTTTTTCGGTGTTATATATTATATAATGCTAACGGTGAAATCTTATGTATTTCTGAGAGCTCGAAAGATAAATTATTTTATAAGCATAAGACAATACCGTGGAAACTATTTAATAGGATCCGTAGAGACTAAACGTGGCAGTCGAACGTTTATTAAGTTAAACAATTAGATAAGTTATAGTCCGATCCCTAAAGTGATTTAGGCTGTATGAAACTTGTGCTATAACTACAGGACTTACTATGTAGTAGCGCACTTCCATTATGTTTTATCTATGGGGGCAGTATTTGCTATATTTGGTGGATTCTACTTCTGAGTACCTAAAATAGTGGGTAAAACTTATAATGAATTCCTAGGTAAAGTTCACTTCTGGACTCTATTCGTTGGGGTTAATTTAACTTTCTTCCCTCAACATTTCCTAGGTCTAGCCGGTATATATTTAATTATATCAAATTATGTAGAATTTAATAGCTTAATGAATGGTTTATTCATTTTACCTTTAATCGCTGTTAAACCATATGGTCCACACTTACTGCCTGAATATTTAACTCAGCCTGTACGTATCTATAAACCAAATTTAAATCGTAATTTAATAGGGGTTGAAAACCGAGGTCGTACAGTAATTTATCAATGAATTAATTTAATTAATGGTAAGATGTATGTAGGCAGTGCCTGGAACGGTTCTCGACGATTATTATCATATTGAACGCCTAGTGTATTAAAACGAAACCTTCCGATATATAATAGCTTATCTCATTATACTCACAATAATTTCATATTATTAATACTAGAAGATTTAGGTCTAACTGGTTCTGTTAGTAAAGAGGTCATGCTATGTCGTGAACAGTTCTATATAGACTTACTCTTTAGTAAAAACTCATCCTCTGCTAGCCTAATTTTAAATAACTCTCCTACTGCTGGAACTACTTTAGGTTTTAAACATAAACCCGAATTTGGCCTTAAACGCTCTGGGCAATTAAACCCTATGGCAGCTCGAACATTTTCCCCTGCATTTGTTGCAATGCAGAGCCGCAGTAAGGTTGGAAGAAAAAACCCACAGTTCGGAGTTATTAAATCACCTAGGACCATAGCGAGATTAACTAAGTTAGTTTATGTTTATAATTCTGTAAACATGTCTAACATAGGTTCTTATTCAACCGTTCAATGTTCAAAAGAGTTCAAAATGGGTAAGGATACTTTATCTAAGTATCTATTAAGCGGATTACAGTTTAAAGGGAAAATATTTTCCCGTGTTAAACTACATAATTATTAAATTAATCATGCCTCTATAGATCCTTTAAAGATCTATTAGACAATCGGGTGAATTGCAAGGAAAACCTTTACCCTGATAAGAGAAAGGTCAATTTGCAGCGAAGCTTTATTCGGTATAATGACGCTAAGGCATTAGAATAAAGAACGTTCAACGACTAGTAGGTGAGTCATACCAACAATAACCCTATACTGTGCAAACAGAAGCGCCCGATCAGCTTTAACGTCTGCCCTTCCTTAGCCTTTCTAGGCCTAGTAACCCATTAAAAAAGGGCTAGGCCTAGGGCACCGGGCCGTCTATTATTTTTAGCTGAATGACATAGTCTGAACCTAGCTGTAAGGTTAGGAGTTTAGGTAATGTATAAATATACATGGCCTAAGATTAACACAATTGATGCCTAGACGGATACCGGATTACCCTGATGCCTTTTCAGCATGAAACGCAGTATCTAGCTTCGGATCTCTAATATCTGTAGTAGCTACAGCTTTATTTGGGTATATCATATATGATCTTTTTGCGAACGGACAAATTGTGGCTAACAATCCTTGGGCTGTTCCAGCTTTCTTTACTTCTACACAAGAATTTGAAAACGAAACACAAGGATCTACTTCATTAGAATGGTCACTGGCTAGTCCAACTCCATTCCACGCATTTAACATGCTACCAGTACAATCTTAACTTTCTTTTTTGTTTTTTGTTTTTTGGAGTAATACAAGGTAAGTATCCCCAAAGTATGAGGATTCATTTAGATTAAGCAATGTTCATTAAGTTGTATCATCTATAATTGAGGACTCGGTTTAGTTCTGCTTATTTATTTGATATGCTCAACTGATCCAATTATTTTTCCCCCCATTTGCTGACCCATTTGGGTCCTCAGCTTAAATTAAGCAACTCCACAATCTTACCCGTACCTAAAGGAAAAACACCAAAAATTAAATCATGAATCTATCCTTATTTTTATTTTTAATCGGAATCTTGGGTTTCATTCTAAACAGGAAGAATATTATACTAATGATAATTAGTATAGAAATAATGTTACTAGCTGTTACATTACTAGTTTTAATAAGTTCCTTCAGTTTTGATGATAATGTAGGTCAAACATTCAGTGTTTATATCATTTCAGTAGCTGGAGCCGAATCAGTTATAGGTTTAAGTATACTTGTAGCTTACTACAGATTAAGAGGAAATATCTCACTTAGAACCTAATGTATCTATCTATTTTAGTATTACCATTATTGGGTGCCGTTGTATCAGGATTACTAGGTAGAAAAATAGGAGTAACTGGTAGCCATATAATAACAACAACTTGCCTGTTCCTAACATCTATATTAGCAGTTATAGCCTTTTATGAGGTAGGTATCTGTGCTAGTCCAGTATCTTTAAAATTAGCTACTTGAATAGATTCCGAATTACTACAAGTAAATTGAGGTTTTTTATTTGATAGTTTAACTGTATCTATGCTGTTACCAGTCTTATTTGTTTCTACTCTTGTTCATTTATACTCAACAAATTACATGGCTGAGGATCCACACAACCAAAGATTCTTTTCTTACTTATCTTTATTTACCTTTTTTATGATTGTTTTAGTTACTGGAGATAATTATTTAATATTATTCCTAGGTTGAGAGGGTATAGGTATATCTTCTTATCTTTTAATTAACTTCTGATTTACTAGAGTAGCTGCAAATAAAGCAGCCATTTTAGCTTTAACTCAAAATAGAATAGGTGATATGTTATTTAGTATTGGATTATTCGGAATCTTTTGGTTATTTGGAAATTTAGACTTTGCTACAGTGTTCAGTATTTCACCATACATGAATGAAACATCACTAACAATTATAGCTCTACTATTACTAGGGGGTGCTTGTGCTAAATCGGCTCAGTTATTACTTGGTAACTGATTGCCTCACAGCATGGAGGGTCCAACACCTGTTTCAGCTTTACTACACGCGGCTACTCTAGTTACAGCCGGAATATATTTACTAGTTAGATCTAGTCCTTTACTAGAATATGCACCCACAGCTTTAATCGTAATAATATGATTAGGAGCTATAACTTCATTTTTTGCAGCCTCAACTGGATTGTTACAAAATGATATGAAAAGAATTATAGCTTTCAGTACTATAAGTCAATTAGGGTATATGTTTATGGCTATCGGATTAAGTCAATACAATGTAGCTTTATTTCATATGGTTAACCACGCTTTTTTCAAAGCGTTATTATTCCTAGCAGCTGGAGCAGTAATACATGCAATGGCTGACCAACAAGATGTTAGAAGACTAGGGGGTTTAATTAAATTTTTACCTTTTACTTATACAGCTATATTAATAGGATCACTATCTCTTATGGCTATACCTTGGCTAACTGGTTTCTACAGTAAAGATTTAATAATAGAATTAGCATATGCACAGTATCAATTCAGTGGTGCAGCTGCATACTGACTAGGTACTTTAACTGCGGTTTTAACTGCTTTCTACTCATTTAGACTTATCTCACTTGTTTTCTTAAGCTATCCTAACGCTCCTAAGTCAGATTATTTACACTCACATGAAGCAGGAGTAGCCGTAGTTATACCTTTAACAGTATTATCTCTGTTTAGTATTTTCTTTGGTTTTATTTTATCTGACTTATTTGTGGGACTTGGAACGGATTTCTTCGGGAATAGTCTATTCATACACCCGGACCATATATTATTGGTTGAAGCTGAATTCTCTTTACCTTTAGGATTTAAATTATTGCCTACTGTAGGGAGTGTTTTTGCTGCTATACTTGCTTTATTACTATATAATAACTATCCTAATACTCTTATTGATTTTACATCTAGTTCTAATTCTATTATTAGTTCTGCTTCTAGTTCTGTGCAAACACAAAAGGGTATTGGACGTAAAGTGTATACTTTCTTAAATGGTAAGTACTTAATAGATATTATCTATAATAATTTAATTGTAGCTCCCGGGTTAAAAGTAGGTTATATTATTACAAAGGTTTTAGATAGAGGAGTGATTGAACTTCTTGGACCTTACGGATTAGCTTCAGCTATGAGTAATACTGGTGTAAGTATAGGAAAAATGGATACAGGTATAGTAACGAGTTATGCATTATACATAGTTTTAGGCTTAATAAGTCTTATTTTTATTATCTTTTTCCCTGTTTTAATTGCAGGAGGCTTAATTTATCAGCCTTTAGCTGAAGGAGTACAGGAACTGGCTAATACCAATACTATATATCCTAGCACCAGTGAAATAAGACTAATAGTTATATATATCTCATCACTAATCTTATTAAACTATAACCCAGCTAAAATTTAATTATTATTTTTGTCTTACTTAAAACCAAAATATTATCCCCCAGCTTACCTTGTTTTTATTAGAATAACCCCTTTTGATACTAATTGTACTTTTTGTTTTTTGTTTTTGTTTCATTTTATTTATTATTAATATTAGTACTAAAACTTATTGGTTCTATCTCTACTTTAGGTCTATCACCGATTAATCAAAATAAATAATTATCCCTATTTTTCATATATTCACCATAATGTAGCATACCTCCAAATTCAAATAGATTATTTACATATCTTTTACCACTTAAATTAAGTATGTTTCAACTAGCTGAACTTGTAATTAACCTTTTATTTATACCAGAATATTGTACATCTGTGCTTTCACTACCTCTATTCATTCTTTGTAACTGACTTCTAACTGTATCTCTAGATCCAGAAGCCATAGGAGCAGCGCTATTACTATTTGTATTATTATCTCCATTAAAGCTATTATTTAGTCTTTGATTGTTATTTCCAATTACAATACTTCTACCTTTACCTTTAGCAGTAGGATTATCTTCTTTAACCTCTTCAACCGGGACTAATCTAGGCTTAGTGCTGTAATCATTTTTATTCATATTAAATATTAATATATCTGTATTAAATCTATCTTTGTAGTATTCATTAAGTATATTAATATAACTTATATTAATTATTCTTAAACTAATTAATGGTAATAAGACTACTCAATATAATGATAAAAATACACCTAAAGCAAGCATTCAACTTGGCAATGGTTTAACATTATGATTAATATCTTTAAATTCTTCTTTATAATAATATATTATATATAAGCTAAATAATAAGCCAATACCTAAACTATAAGTATATACTATGCCTATAACAGGAGTTAAACAATTAACCATTCTATATATTATTCATATAGAGAATGCACTAAAGATTAAACTTTGAAAGATATACGTAATAATAACCTTTAAATTATTATGATTATTTTTAATTTTATCTGCCTTAATTAATTCAATATATTTAGGTATTAAAGATATTAAGTTGTATATCCTGTATACCCCATTTACTGTTATAGATATTAAATAGATTACTGATAATATGGTTAACAGTCCAATTACTAGAGTAAAGTCTAAACTTAAATTAGTTAAATTAAACTCGAATAATCTAAAAGTTATAGAGTGAGACAGGTTTTTTAAAAAATAGTGTGAGGATACACAGTTATAGAGTGAGACACCCTTTTTTTAAAAATAGTGTGAGGATACACAGTTATAGAGTGAGACTCTATCAGAATCAAATGCTAAAGAGTGGCAGGATAAATAAGACTTTTCTATACATATAATAAATATAAATATATTGAAAATAAATACAATGATTAGAGCTAAAAATAATATCCTAATACAAGATATGTCCCACTCTGTTCTATCCAATGTAGGAATAGATACAAAATCTGTTACTGTTTTAAATGAAACAAAAAACAAAGTGTTTAAACTCATTTTTCCCCGAAAGTAGGGGCCAAGTTAAAGAGCGGGCGGATAGACTTAACAGTATCTAAAAGAGGTAGAATTAGTTTAATTGGCAAAACTACGTCCTGTGGCGACGCTAGATCCCAGTTCGAATCTGGAATTTTACCCTTCGGACCCGTACCTTTTTTTGACTTACTCTCCCTTAGCATAAGCAGAAAAAAAAAGCTCCTTTTGTGTACTTTAAATAAACGGCAGAGCTGTACTTATACTAATATAGTGAGACCATAGGGTACACAAAAAAAATAGAGAAGGAAACAAAAACAAAAAACAAAAAACAAAATAAAAATCATAGTGAAGGATTAACAAAGGTTAAATTTTAACTATTTAAGCAGCTGATGTATGTATTTAAGCTCAGTAGGAATGGAGTAAATGTTGATTTAGGGTGAGAACTTTAAACTATTGTTATGCTGAAAAAAACATTTAAATTGTCGTTTACCCTTACTGTGAATATTGCCTGTGCCTAAAAAAAAAGAGGATAGATTATTTTTTTTGTTAGTCCGCAGCTTTAAAAAAAAAAGCAGTCATCTAATAAAAATTAAATTTTAGCGACGATTCGGAGTCAAAATAAACAAATAACTATATACAGAATATTCTAGGAATACTAAATTTAACTAACGAATTAAAACAATAAACTGAATGCTTTTTTGTTTTTTTGAATAGAGCTGGTCCAAACCTAAGATATAGAAGCCCGAGTAAGCTTGGACCAGGGTAACTCTCGGTTTTCTAATTTCACATTTACATTCTAGGTGCCCTATCTAGAGGATCAATATAAGTTAAAATTAATTTAGATTCTGCTCCACGTTTTAGTAGATATATGTTAAAATGTATAAAATCAAAAAACTAAATACTTAGTTACTATTATTCGTCTAACATGAGGATATTAAAAAGTCATCCTATTTTGAGTTTAGTCAACTCTTACCTAGTTGATTCACCGCAACCAGCTAACCTCTCATACCTTTGAAATCTTGGTTCCTTATTAGGTTTATGTCTAGTTATACAAATATTAACTGGGATATTCCTAGCTATGCATTATAATCCTAATGTTGATTTAGCTTTTGTTTCCGTAGAGCATATCATGAGAGATGTAAACATGGGATGAGCTATTAGATATACACATGCTAATACTGCCTCATTCTTTTTCATATTTGTTTACTTACATATAGGTAGAGGACTATACTATGGAAGTTATAGATCTCCAAGAGTTTTAACTTGGTCAATAGGAGTTATTATTTTAGTTGTTATGATGGCTACAGCTTTCCTGGGTTTGTTACATAGCCCAAAATGATTTAAATTCAACAACAATAACAACAACCGCGTATTTAGCCCCATAAACCACAACAGCAATAACGAAAACAAACCTAACTCTAGTTATGTTTGAGTTCATACCTTTGCACAGGTAAAGCAAACAAATACAATAGGTACAAGAGAATTTTCTACTTCAAGTTTGCCCCTGGTCCCGGCCCAGGCGTCAGCCGCTGGGAAAAGAAGAGATTTAGCTCTTGTATCCAGCTCTTTTTTTGGGGACAGGGACCCCAACAGGGAAAGTGGGCCGCGAAATGGTTTCACTGTAAAATTATCATGTAAGCAAAATAGTGGAGAATTGACGAAATTTATAACAGAAAAAAACCTGAATCCAGTTTTTTTATATGATAATCTAGCAGATAGTACTGTTAAAGCGAGAGTATTAGAAGAAACACGGGACCTTAGTGCTATTTATTTAATCTTAAATAAGATTACTTTGGATTATTATATAGGATCAGCTTCTACTGGAAAAATCTATGCTAGATTCTCTAATCACTTATTTAATTTTAATGGTAGTAAAGTACTGAAAAATGCAGTAAAAAAGTACGGGATATCTTCATTTGTATTTATGGTTTTAGAATTGTTTCCTGAAATAGTAAACAAAGAGAACAATAAAAACTTATTAGATTTGGAAGACTTTTACTTAAAATCTTTATTGCCCAATTATAATATATTGACTGAAGCTGGTTCAAGTTTTGGTTATAAACATAGTGAAATAACTAGATTAAAGATGAAGACTAATTACAGTGAAGAGCGTAGAATGGCTATAGGTAGTTTGAATAAAGGTAAAAGCTTATCTCCTAGTACTATAGAATTGATAAGACAAGCGGCTTTAAACCGAAAAAAACCTATTTATTCAAATGAAGCGATTCAAAACATGAAAAAAAAATCTAAAGCTGTACTAGTATACAACTTGGATTACACAGTATATGGTCAATTTTCCAGTATAGTTTCTGCCGCTAATTCTCTAGGTTGTGATCAAAAAACCATCCTTCGTGCTCTACAAAGTCCAAAAAAGATATTGAGAAGACGTTGAATTGTTAAATATGTTGTTTAAATTTGAGTTTAAATTATAGTCCCATGAGTAACATTTTTTATGCAATCTATGGAGAAAAATAAAAAGTAAAGTGGAATACCCCGACAGGGGTATTGAAGATATCGATATTCAATTGGTACCTTTGGCAATGTTAGTGAATACGATCAAAGAAAACTTAATTACCGTCCAGCTAATTTTTCTACTAAAAAAGATAAAGGTACGAATGCAGAGACTGCTATATTTAAACCTAATCAGTAGAGATTACCCTACGGATATATTAAAGGTTAGAGATCGTCGGTTATCCATATAATCGCGACAGACTGGGTCACTAATGGGTGTCTGAAATGATGCTTAATGCACAGTCGGAGCTTTTAGTTATATTTTATAGCTAATAGAATAAACGAAATCAAAGTTATTCTAGCTTATTATGAATGCCTTTTCATTTATAATAAGTAAGTATGTATGTTTTACCATATGGTCAAATGTCACTATGAGGTGCAACCGTGATTACTAATTTACTTTCAGCTATACCTTGGATAGGACAGGACTTTGTTCAGTTTATTTGAGGAGGATTTTCAGTAAGTAATGCTACTCTAAATAGATTCTTCTCACTACATTACTTATTACCGTTCATCCTAGTAGCTCTAGTTTTAATGCATTTTTTAGCATTGCACCAACACGGATCAAATAATCCTTTAGGAACAACAGGTAACTTAGATAGATTACCATTCCATCCTTATTTTACATTTAAAGATCTAGTAACTGTAGTATTTTTCTTACTTACTCTATCTATATTTGTATTCTACTATCCAAACGCATTAGGACACAGTGATAACTACATCCCTGCTAACCCAATGCAAACTCCAGCTTCGATTGTACCGGAATGGTATCTTTTACCTTATTACGCTATATTAAGATCTATACCTAATAAACTATTAGGAGTATTAGCTATGTTTGCTTCATTATTTATCTTATTAGCTATGCCTCTAGTTGATACATCTAGATTAAGAGGTAGCCAATTTAGACCTTTAATGAAATTCTTTTTCTGGGTTTTTGTTTCTAATTTCTTTATTTTATTGTGGGTTGGTAGCCAACACCCTGTTTCACCTTTCTCAGAAATAGGACAAATTGCAACTTTCCTATACTTTGCTTGGTTTTTAGTTGTAGTTCCTGCTACGGGAATTCTTGAAAACACATTAATTGATTTAGCGATTCCGGTAAAAAAAATAACACAATAATTATAAAAACCAATTAAAATAAACAAAAAGATATTTCTCTCTAAAAAAATAATTTAAATTATTTTGTTTAGGCAGGGAAAGGAGCTGCTAGTATACTCTCAAATAAAAATTAAATATCTATGAGTATCCAAAATTTTCCCCCCCCTTTGCCGGACCAAAGATTTTGTGTCTTCCTTGCGGATAGCTTGTGCTTTAGTTATGGTTTTACAGATATTATACCTTTGCCCCAACATCCTTTTGTCCCTCGAGGCAAAGGTGTAGGAGAAAGAAGGTAGGGACTAGAAAAACAAATATTTGTAGCAGGGTTTTAACAAGGGCTTGGATTTTGCTTATTTGTTATTGGTCCTAAGGATGGTGAAGGGGGGAAAATAAAACAAAAACCGTTTAACACGGGGCAATAAAAAAAAAATAGTATAAGTTTACCTATCATAAAAATAAGTTTATTCTCTTGTTTTAGGCATTGCCCTAGTGAGTTAAAATAAAGCCGATTTCATATTCTTTATACTATGTAAAGTAGATTTGAAACAGAGAAGTGGAGGTTATTTAGTATAATATTAGGGAAAATACCTAGTATTAGTGTTGGTATTAATAAAGTAAGTAATAGCATAAACTCTCGTCTAGATAAATCATTCGTTACTGGTAAGTACACACTAAATTTACCATAAGAGATTCTATTATAAAACCAAATACTATAACAAGCTGATAAGAATATACCTGTAGCACCTAAAGCACCTATAATAGGATTTCTTTGGAAGACTCCAGCTAAAGTTAAGAATTCTCCAGCTCAATTTAGAGTTAATGGTACAGCCATATTAGCTAAAGTAAATACAAAGAACATAATTGTAAATAAAGGCATAGTTAAAGCCATACCTCTGAAATAGTTAATAGTTCTAGTATGGTAACGGCTGTACAGCACTCCCCCTACACAAATGAATAGGGCAGGACTAACAAAACCGTGAGCGAGACTAAGAAGTAAAGCTCCTTCAATTCCTTGAATATTGTTTGAGAATAATCCTAGTACTACCACTCCCATGTGCCCAATAGAACTCATAGCTACTATTCCTTTAAGATCCGTTTGTCTAAGTGTTGCTAAAGAAGCAAAAATTAAAGTAACAATTGCAATAGTTTGTACTAAAGGAGAAAAATAGTGTGTAGCATCAGGTAGTATAGGTAATAAAATACGTAGGTAACCATAAGTGGCTAATTTTAATATAACAGAAGCTAAAATGATACTTCCGCCTAGAGGTGCACTAGAGTGTGCTCAAGATAGCCAAATGTGAAATGGGAAAAGTGGAGTCTTAAAAGCAAAACTAACAAAGAATGCTAATCATAACCACTTTTGACTTTCTAAACTTATTTCCTTTAAGGAGATCAGTTGCATGTCTGTTGATCCATAATTGTAGTAAATTACCATTATAGCTAGTAACATTCATAAAGAACCAAAAAGCGTATATAAGAATAGTAAGAACGAGGCTCTTATTCTAGAGTAACCTGCTCCCCAAATACCAATGATTAGAAATAAAGGTATTAAAACACTTTCAAAGAAAACATAGAAAAGTAATAAATCTAATACCACGAATACAGCTATTTGTAATGTTTCTAATAGTAAAAATGATATTAAGTAAAACTTTAAGTTCTTTTCTATATCATCCCAATTAGATAATATACAGACTGGAGTTATAAATGTTGTTAATAACACAAAGTAAAGAGATATACCATCTATACCAACATAAAAGTGTAAAAAGGGTAGAGATTGAAGGATTTCAGGTGTTACTATATTTATGTTCTGGGATAATAGACTAGTTATACCGCTGTATTCTTCAACATATTGGTATTGAGAACTGCTAGAATCAAATTTTATTCACAGAACTATTGAGACCATTAAATTTAATAGAGAGGTAAACAAAGCTATTTGTTTCATTCTTAATCCGGCTTGTCCCCGACTGACAGAGTCTTTTTGAGCGAAGGATCCGAAGTCTAAATTACTTGGAGTTTTAACCTGGTTACTTTTGTCTTGTTCTAGATTCCAAACCACATTACTATCTTTTGTTTGAGTTGCAGCTATCAAATTATCTGCTGTATTTGCAGCAGCTGCTAAACTGCCCCCTTTTTCTTTAAATGGTATTAGGCATAAACATCCAATTAACGGGATAATAAGAAGTAATGTAATCATGTTTCTTTTTTGTTTAATTAAATTAAAATTACTTTAATTTTATTTTATTTGGTTTTACTTTTCTTAGTTAAAGAATAGTGTAACCGATACGGTTAAATGTGACAGGACTTTTGTTAAGATGTTCTTTTTTATGTAGCCTAGCTAATTATCTTTGTATTTGCTTCTTATATATTCCTGGAATTAGTTGGTTTAAAGAGATACACCATCTATATATTTATACTACTTTAAACTGTTTTTTTAGAGATTAGCTTAAATTTGAGTTTTCATACTTCTTATACAATCCTGCTACCTTTAAAGTAAATGCTAACTAATTTAACCCTTTTTCTTGTTGTAGCAGGGGGGTAATCGAAAAATAAAGTTTAGTTTTGGTTGTTAATTGGGTTTTAATTGTTGCTCATGAACGCGGCGCTACTTATCTTAGCCCATAAACCTCGGTTAGATAAGTTAGAAGTAAATACTCCATCACTCCCTGTTACCTCTAAGTTAGACATTCTGAAGCTGAGACTTTTACAAGGCCCGTTGTAATTTTCTATTGTATCAGTCCGGGCTGTGGTACAAATGAAGCGAACCGGCTCCTCCAGACAAGGTACTAAGTGACCAACAAAATCGGTGTCCCCCCAAAACTCGTTTTTGGATAACAACTGTCGAGCAACTTTCTCGTGAAAGGCTGTAAACTGACTGTTAGATAGCCGATCACGGAGTAAGTCCAAGCTTTATCCGGCCAGGTATACGTTCCGGTGTAGTGAGGCTATATTATGTGTTTGTTTGAATAGATAAAGTTTCATTTATTTTTAATATAAGTTTGGCGATAATCCAAAAATGCAGTGTACTATCATACACTGTTTTATATTCTAAAATTGAGTTAGAGTTTTCTAAATCATGTTTCTAATACTTTTTATAAGATTTTTATACTTTATCTTTATTGTTTTTAATAAAGGGAACAGCTTTATTAAATATAGCTAGAACCGCACTATCTAAGGGACTTAAAATAAAGCTTAGCACTGGGCAGGTAAATTTACATAGAATCTATGATTCTTTACCCTTGGTACTCACTTACCTTATCTCTAGGGCCCGTAACAGCAGGGCAACCGGGGGAAAAAAAAAACACTTTGTTGAATTCAGAGTAACTACCTCGTTTAATGTATAATTTTTGTGTTATTAGATGCAGTAGCTTTGGATGCAGCTGTGGCTGTAAATTTCAGAGCTCCGGAACCAATTTCATAAACAAATCCAATAGTTAAAATACTAAAGAATAGAATTACAATTCAGAATCCATAAGAACCTACTTGATATAAAGTAGTAGCAAAAGGATAAATCAGAACCAATTCTAAATCGAACACAAGGAATAAAATAGCTACAACATAAAATTGTATTGAGAAAGGAGATCTAGTCTGTGGTATAGCGGAAAATCCGCATTCATAAGCAGTAATTTTTTCAGAATCAGGTCTGTGTACAGCAAAAATAAGATTTAAAGCCAATAAAATCATAGTAAGAATGGGCACAAAAATAAATAAAATTAACAATGTATTCATAAAACTTAAGTATTAAAAATCGTTAAAGCTAGAAGGTGTGTGCTATTTAATATTAGAGAAGGATTAATAATGAATAATAAAATAGTTAAAGTTAAAGCACTAATAGTCATACTGTGTACATTAGTTATATTAACAGAATCTGTTTCCCTTACAGGAGCTAGTTGACTACCAGCATTATCAGGACTAGTATTAACAATTGCAGCTTCAGTAGGGAAATGAATAATTTTAATAATTTGTAGATAGTACGAAGTACTTATAACACTAACTAAAATAGCAATAATACTTAAAAAAAAGTATCCGCTAGTTGTAGCAGAAAACAATACTTGCTGTTTAGCAAAGAATCCCATTAGAGGAGGTATCCCAGCCATAGAAAACAAACAAATAGCAAAACTAATGCTTAGTACAGGGTTATATATAAATTGTCCTTTTAATTCAGAGATATATTTAATATCTAAACTCGTTTTATTGTTTCTACTTTGAACTCCTTTATTTTTAACGTAAGAGTTAATAGAGTAACCAAAAACTAATAATATCAAGAATGTATTTAAATTAGTAATGGAGTATTGTACCAGATAGAATATTAAAGACTCAATAGAACTTTCAGTATTAACAGCTAAAGCTAGTAACATGAAACCAACATGTGAGATTGTACTATAGGCTAGTAATCGCTTAATTTTATATTGAGCTAAACCTACAACTGTACCAATTATTAATGAAAGTAAAGAAGATATAAGAAATATATTTTTTAATACATTAATATCAGTTAGTGAGGAGGAGAAGCTATTTGCATCTCCAGTTAAAGGTAAAATCATAGATACTGAGTCATTTAACAGTCCGCTGTTTAATTCCAGTAAAAATACAACTATTGATATTTTAGGCATAATAGTTAACCAAGTTGTAACTATTGTTGGTACCTCATCATAAACATCAGGGGCTCAATTATGAAATGGAGCTGCTGCTATTTTAAATAAAAAACCTGTAATTATTAAAGTTATACCTAACAGATAACCACCATTTAAGTTAGTTGAACTAACCATATTTAATATATCGGATGAAATATTTTCAGGTTGGGGCACTGAAACTAAACTGTAAATTGACTCTAAGTTTGTTAGACCAGTATAAGAATAAATTAAACCAGCTCCTAATAATATAAAACATGAAGAGAGACCACCCAGTAAAAAATACTTTAAACCTGCTGATGTTGAAGATTCGGAATCCCTATATATAGTTGCTAACAGATAAACAGCAAAGGATTGTAACTCTATACTTAAATACATAGAAACTAAATCGGAGCTGCTTATCAATAGGGAACCACCAAGAGTTGTAAACAACAGAAGTAATGAATACTCTGAGAGTACGGGCTCAGATCGCGGATCTATTTGATCGGAGGATAACGGTAATAGATTTACAGTAGCAGTACTTAGGTTAGCTCCTGATTCTAATTCGTTGTAATTTGAAGAGACCATTTGAACATCGGATTTCACTTCCTTGCGGTTGTTAATAGAGGCCAGCTCAGGTAATAGTCCTGTTTTTTCTGCTGACTTTCCATATTTCGGTGTTCATGGCATAAGGATAACTGCACCTATTATATAGATAAAGACATCTATACTTTGAGAGAGGGGGCTCACCAGATATAACCCACTATACAGACCTATTCCTGATCCTAGGCTTTCAATATATAATACATTGAAACTTAGAAAAGCAGAATAAAGGAAAAATATAGAAGTTAGTCTGCCGAAAAGTACCGGACTTATTTTTTGTTTTTGTAGCGATATCGCTATTATTAAGGTTAATATTGTTATTGTTGTCATTTAGCGAAATCTTATATTCTTTTTGCAGCATTGATTGTTTTTGGGGTTTTACTTTAATTCATTTTTAATACCATGACCCAACCAAACTCTTATACTGAACGCACCTTTTTTATTTTTGCCTGTATAAGTTGAGCTCGTAACTAAGTTTAATTTTGAAACTGAAACACCTCCTTTGTATGCCTTTCTTACCGTTCTTTTGGGTACTACTCTTTGTTTAGCCAATCTACCTGAGACTCTAAATTTAATACCCGTTAATATTGAAGCTGAAGGTCTAAGCTCTTTGATAGAGGGATTTAGAGTAGTAGAACTAGTTAAATCGGAATTTTTTGTTTCCAGGGCTGCATTTTGTCCTGATACTAAAGCAAATGCTGATTTATTAACCTCCGGTATTACTTTATTTTTAATTATTGCGTTTTTGAATAATACTTTTTTGATTCTAGCAAAACTTAAAAACTTACCATTTATTCCAATAAATTGGGCTAGGATGTTACTGTCGTAATAAGGATATCTTATTCGTACAATGTCTAATTCAACGTTTGTACCTAAGTATCTAGACAGTAATACTACTACAGTCTTCATTTTTTCTTTTTCTAAGAGTGTAAACGACTGTTTAAGCTTTTTGGAGTTATGATTATTTTTATTTAAATTAGACTTATGGACAGCTAACTTTGGAGCTACAGTTAAAACTGAGTCTATTACTTTGGCCTCTTCTGATAAATCTATTGAATTATTTTGTGCATAGGACTCCTTATTTATTTCTTCCTTATTACGGCTAATATATACAACTACCGATATCTTTACACTGTTAGCATTAATATTGTAAACAGGTTTACTTATTAAGCAACCTAATTGAATAAAAAATGCCGTTAGTATTCGATATACCCCTTCACTTCAACCAGGTCCAAAGCTGACTGCATTTTTTTTATTATAAAAATATACAGTACTTTGATTATTTATAACAGATGCTTTTGAAATACTCATTTTTGTAGTTAAGTTATTTATCATTTTTTTTTGTTATTTTTTTTGTTTATGTTTTTTTAATTTACTGACTATGTGCAGTTACTACCTTCTTTATGTAGGTACACTTTAAAGATAGCTATTTTTAGCAGCCCTTTACAAATAGTGTTTAATAGTTCTTCCTTTTTTACCTTTTTTTATACTTTAAATTTATATCTAATATTTAATTTATCTACAAAAATTGAAGCAGGTACAGGAAGTGGGCTAACTATTTTTCTAGGAGCGATTTTTTTGGTTTTGTTAGCCCAGTAAATTTATTGCGGCGTCTGACTGAGCTTATATTTTTAATCTATATCTATTTATTTAACTAGAAAAAAAAAAAAGAAAAGAGCAGAAAAGCTCTTTTCTCCCATCGGTCTACAGCATACATACTTTTTACATTTACAGCAGATAGACGGGCTGAAAATAATTAACTAATATTATACGGATTAAAGTTAAAGTTTGTTTGATTAAATTAAATTCATTTAGCTAATAAACATTCGATAGGGACAGAACCAATAATACATTAGAAATATTCCTATTTTTTTTAGCCGAGCGATTGTTTTTGTTCTTTTTTTGTTTTTTCCTTTGGGTTCTGTTCCCCTGAAAAAGAGTATAAACTCTATTATGCCTACAACTTTATTTTGAATATAAAAAATAATGGAGCAGTTATTTATTTTACCTTCGGAGCCTGTTGCCATCTCCAAAGGGTAGCTTTATTACCCTAGAGAAATAAAGCAGGGGGCAAAGAAGATTGGCAACTCAGAAAAAAAAAGAAGATTTTCTTCTTTCTTTTTAATCAACAGCCTCTGCAAAATAGATTATTTTTAGCATCGGTCATTGGGCTAAGGTTATTTTTTGTAATAAAAAGTACAGCTGATAACCGAAGAAGGGAATTGAACCTTTATTCTACCGTCATGAGTGGTAAGTTTTAACCATTTAAACTACTTCAGCTACTATCCTAGTTTGATTTTTGCTTACCTGCTTCCTTCCTAAATACAGCCTTCATTCAAAAATGATTCTCTGTGCCTTTGTTTGTCCGGAATATTCTTTTTTTTGCGCGAGCGATTGTTTAAACTCTTTTATCCCAGCCTCCGTATCTCGCAGTCCAGTTGGGCCGAAGGTGCTTAGGCTAAGAAAAAAGAAGAACACCATTTTTTTATATTTTTTATTTTTGATTTTGGATCAACAGCAGGCAAAGGTTATTTTATTTGCGCGAGCGATTGTTTATTACAGGTTAATAATAAATACGAGTAATCAGAATCGAACTGATGTATTCTACTTGGAAGGTAGGAGTTTTAACCACTAAACAATACTCGTTTATCCAGCCATCGGCAAAAAACATATTTTTTTTTTGCAGAGGCTGTTTATTAAAAAGAAGAATTAAATTCTTCTTTTTCCTGACAGCGACCTGGTAAAAAAGAGTTTAGACTCTCTTTCGGGGGTAGGGCAACTTTTGTTTGTTCGGTAAAGTCTTAAAATACCCGGGGCATATTTAACTGTAGCTCTATCCGACTGTAAACAGATTAAATGAATATAAGCGTCTTACTCTAATTTAAAGATGCAGCTTATAACGTATAATTTATATATGCTAAGATACTCAGCATACAGCTTTATTTTGGGTTATTTTTATTTATTTTCATACTATTTTATTAGTCATTGTTTTTTTAAAAGGGCTTAATAAAGCAGATCATAGAATGGTAGCTGGGTAAAAATAGTTAAACCATTTTTCTCCTGCGTAGTGTTTACTAACATCCTACGAGAGTCGAACTCGTATCTTAATGCTTCGAAGGCATACGCTGTACCATTCAGCTAAAGATGCTTTAAAGCTATCTAAGATAGACTTAAATTTAAGTCAACTTTCCGGCCGTTTGCTAAACAAATAAAAAAGCTCCTATTTATCCTGGTCCTTGCCTCCGCAGCCCCAACCTGGGACAGGGCCGGACTCGGTCAGTTTTATTCTTTTTTCTCGGAAAAAACAAATAAATTAGCTGTCGCTTTAATATAATAAAATATAGAAGATTGAACTGAAAAAAGTAATCAAGAAAACAAAAATGAGATATGATAATTGAAGTTTAAATTAAGGCCGACAGGACTCGAACCTGTATAAGATCCATTATGAGCGAATGGCATTAAACCAATTATGCTACAGCCTTTACTGTTAGGTACTCTAAAAGTAAAAATCAAAGTACTTAACAGGTACTTTCTTATTTTTTTTTGGAATTTTTGATCATATTATGTTTTTGTCTTCTTTGTTGCTTTCTTTCTTTTATTAAATAGCTTGGATTTGATCAAATTAGGTTTGGATTCTTAGTGACAAGTTTAGAGCTGTACAAGCTGCTAAAAAATAAAGCATAGGGCCCGAAGGTAAAAATAAATAGCTGCTTTATACAAAAAAATCTGGGGGCCGAAATGAACACCTGGAAAAAATGAGATTCGAACTCATGACTTTTTGAAAAGTAATCGTTTTCAAGACGACCGTAATAAACCAGACTCTACCATTTTTCCTATTAACCCTGGACCCAGCTATTTCCCCAGCCCTAAGCTCTTCATTTTGTCTGACTCTTTTTGTTTAACCCCTGTCCCTGCCTTCGGATCCTGCTGCCCACTTGGGGCATAGGCAGGCAATTGGCCGCTGCGGAGAAAAAAAAAATAATTAAGCGGGGATCGATCGGTCAATAATATAAATATACCGGACAAAGAAAGCAACAAATGACATCTAATTAACTTACTTTATTCAAGAGTATGCACAGGTTGATTTGAATTAGTATATTTTGTCCTTAGTAAGAATAAAAATAATATCTTTTTTATTTTAGGAGTAAGGAGACTTGAACTCCTACTTATTAATATAAACTGTATCCTAAATACAGCCTGGCTACCAATTTCAGCATACTCCCGAGTATTCTTATTATTTATTAATTTAATATAAGGACATATATTATCTGTCCGCTGTCTTATATACAAAAAGAGCTGCAAAAAGAAAGAAGAACTAAATTCTTCTTTCTTTCAGTCGCTCTTCGTTTTTTGCTAAATATAGCTTGATTCAGATTAAAATCAAGTAGCCGATGGGGGCAGGGGGGGTAATAATAATAACTTAGTTAAATCTAAAAATACCATTTTTATATCAGGATCCGAAGGCAAAAAACAAAATATTGTATTAAGAGTGACAAGATTGGGGAACAAACGTGTACGAACAAAGAGACTTGAACTCTTACGGAATATTTCCACTTTTTCTTAAGAAAAGACTGGCTACCAATTTCAGCATGTTCGCTATAGCTACTGCTGCTTTATTCACTTAAAACAATAAATTCCATTTAACCTTATATTTCGTTTAGTAGATTTAAACCAACTGGACACCATCTTTACTTTATTTTGTTTTTATTATATAAATCCAGTATAAAACCAAAAAATAAAGTTGAATATAAGCTTTATTGACTTGAATTCAAACCTAATTTTTATTTTGGTAATCTTAGTACTTAATTTACTTATTAGATCATTGCCTTGAGGTTGAGTCGAACAGCCGTCGCTATAACTTCACTATAGAGCTTTAACCACCTAAGCTATCTAGGCTTTGTCTTAATTAAGATACAGTACACATACTGGTTTAACTATAAAAATGATAAATATCACATTAAAATTACAAAAAAACTTATCTTTTTTTTTTTGCAGGTAAATAAAGCAGTTAAGATAAAAATATCACTGAAGTAAACCAGCATATGGAGACATCCAGAATCGAACTGGAATCTTTGTGATGCAAACACAACCGATTACCAATTATCACATATCCCCATTAAATGTTTACTTATTTTTATGTTATTTTCTGGCCCTCAGTTTGATTCTATTTTTTTTTTTAAGCTGTGTATTCTTAATTCTTAAGTCTTAATTCTTAATTCTTAATTCTTTTTGTCGGTAAGATGTGTACCCAGCCCAGCAGTGTAGGCACTAAATAAAGCAGGAATATCAATTTTATATTTAACCTAAAAACAAAAGAATCAATCTATCACTCTTTTATACACTTTATTTCACATAAATTTAGCCTGTGCCTGTCCTCAGCTTTTTGGGGCTTTAACAAAAAAAAGCAGGATTCGAAGGTAAAAAAAAACTTGCTGGGCACAGAGAACTAAGCTCTTTTTTTTTTCGAGCAGTTGGGATAAAGGGGTCCATATGTCCAGGGCTCAAGGGCTCAAGGGTTTAAATACTGGGGGTAGAGTGGTTTTGTTTCTCATTCTTTAAAATTATGGGTAATTTTATGGGAGTTAGACAAGTCTGCAAGATAAGTTATGTAAAATGAATTTTCATATTTTTGTTATTAATTTCCCCGCTGCCCCCATCGGCCCGCTCAAAAGAGCATATGCTTCTTTTAGTCAATAGCCTCTGCAAAAAAAAAATAGAATTTCTTTAGCATAGGCAGATGGGACAAGGGCTGGGGCTAGTTTGGGGAAATAGAGCTCTTCTTTCTTGCTCTTTTTTAGACCAAGGGAATAGCTAGTATAAAAATTAAATCTATTGTTTTGAAAACCGAACTGAATTTAGTCTAAATAGCAAAGGGCAAGATATAGGAGTACAATTTAAAAACTAGTAAATAGCTAAGACTAAACAAACTAAAGTGTTAGATAATATAAACACTTAACTATTTATAAGCTTTACTCTGCTGCTTGATTAGATCTCTTTGTTTTTACCCTGTGCTCAGCTTTGATTTTTAATTAAATATCGCTCCTAATAAAAAAATAAAGCAGACCCATAATTAAATTATGGCTAAAAGTAAAAGTCAACACAAATAAAAATAAAGCTGAATAAAGCAACTAAGCGTAAATACTATAATATGGTAATAAACCACTAATAAAGTTTAGCTAAGAAAAAAAAGATTCCTTTTAGCATTTTTTTTGATTCATTAGTATAAATACTAGTATCTAGTCTTAACCGGTTTAAAATTTTCTGTTACATTACCACGAATTTATTCGTCCCAGCTTTATTATCCTTTTTTTTTTTGCTAAGCTGCCAGCTTTATTTTGAATAATAATAAAGCAGAAAAAAGAGTTCAGCTCTGTTTTAAACTGCCCAGTTGAGGCAAAGGGAAGGACAAAAGGTGCGGGGCTAGAAAAAAAGAAGAACTTATTTTTTTTTTTATCAACAGCAGGATCCGGAGGCAAGGGTAAAGATCAAGCAGAGGCTAGTTAAATCTAAATATAACTGGCAGCAGCCCTATGGTCAGAACCCTAAAGGTATTTTGAGGTTCCATAATTGAGCAACTCGGGCTAATAATAGGGGTATATCTTATGTGGGCCTTAAACCTTAACTAAATTTACCTTTATAATATATTTGGTTTTTTGTTAGCTTTATTTTTAATAAAAACAAAAATAAAGCAACTGAGGTATAAATAAATATTCTGTTTATTTAATACCGAATGAAAAAACTTGCAGTATATTAGTATAATTTTAAGATAAATTTCAGTTTTAGATGTCTTAACTCTTCTACTTTTAGTTTTTTAATCTGCTGTACTTTTCTATCTTAGTCTATTTTTAGCCGCTGCCAGCTTTATTATTTCAGCTACCGGCCGATTGCCTACCTTGCCCCAACTGGGGACAAAGGCTTAACTCTTTTAGTAATTTTTATGTTACTGGGGGGGGGGATGGTTGGGGATGACGCTATATAAATTAGATCTAGTCAATCTGAACCCATAAAAGTAGTCCATTAGCCCGTAGATACTTTTTATAATTAATTTGATTTAAACTTCTCAACAGATCTAAAGTTATTGTAGGGACAGATAAAAGTTCTATCTTAGCGCTTGCTTTAACTAAAGCTTAGCACCGGGTATAACTCCTTTTTTCCTGGTAAGGAGCGCTCGCTTTATTTTTCTTCCAAATAAACCACAAGATAATAACAAAAAACCAAAAAACCTATAAGCAATCAATTTATGGCTCCTTAGCCATTCTATATTTTCTTATTTATTTAAACTCAGTACTGAGCGAAAAGTACGTAATAATAACCGAAAATAGAACATTGATATTTCATTATCTCATATAAAGATAAATAAAAAACAAAAACAAAAATTGAAAAACAAAACAAGATGACTAACTTAACAGTAGACCGAAGATCTTTCCAGGCTTTTCCTTATCATTTAGTTGAACCATCACCTTGACCTATACTAACTAGTTTTGCTCTATTAACCTTAACTGTATCCGCTGTTTTATATATGCATGGTTTTGCTAACGGTGGTATGTTGTTGTCCCTAGGTTTCCTATTAACAGTAGGAGGTATGACATTATGATTCAGAGATATCATCACAGAAGGTACTTATTTAGGTAATCATACTTTTGAAGTAAGAAAAGGTCTAACTTTAGGTGTAGCCTTATTCATTGTAAGTGAGGTATTTGCTTTCCTAAGTGTATTCTGAGCTTATTTTCACTCTAGTTTAGCTCCCACAATAGAACTAGGTAGTTCTTGGCCTCCTTTAGGTATAACACCTCTAGACCCTTTTGCAATACCATTACTTAATACTATTCTATTATTATCTTCAGGTGCTTTTATAACTTGGGCTCACCACGCTTTAATTCAAGGTGATAGAAAAGGAGCTATATACGGTACTCTTTTAACTATTGTTTTCGCTTTACTGTTCACAGCTTTACAATACGTAGAGTATAAACAAGCAGGATTCACTATCGCAGATTCAGTATTCGGTACTGTTTTCTTTGCGGCTACTGGTCTACACGGTGCACACGTAATTGTAGGTACTATATTTATATTAGTAGGTTTCTTCCGTATCATTTCCTACCATTTAACAGATAACCATCACCTTGGTTTTGAATCAGCTATATTATATTGACATTTTGTTGATGTTGTATGACTTTTCCTATTTATATCAGTATACTGGTGGGGATCATAATATCATAGATCAACCTAGTCCAACTACAGCCAGGAAGGACGTGACCATACAATTAATCTTTGAATAATTAACCACACCTAGGCCGATAGCCTACCTTTGCCTGCAGCTTGATGCTGCTATTACAAATAAAGCTGAGCACAGGGAGTAGGGCACAGATAAAAACAAAAACGGTCACAGAAAGTAAAAAAGCCCTTACCTTATAACACGAATTTAAATTTTAACTTGCTCCCGCTGCTAGACTAGGGTTATTTAAAGCTACCAGCGACTAACTTCAACATATGGAATAATAATTAGGTTAGATTCCAGCTAGCTCCTTTGCCCCAAGCTTATTTAGATAGCTATATTACACAGCTGCACCAGCTTCTTTATAAATAAAGAAAATAAAGCAGCAGATAAAAACTTGCAGATAGTAACTATCTGCATGTTTTTTTTTACTCTTTTTGGTTTTTAGCTGCAGGCTGGGCGAAAGGGCAAAAGAAAAAATGTAGAGGAGCAGCTCTTTTTCTTAGAGCTCCTATAATTATTTTATCAAAAATGCCACAATTAATTCCTTTTTACTTTTTAAATCAATTATCTTTTTCATTTTTAACTTTACTTACTCTAATCTTTGTATTTTCAAAGTATATTCTACCTTTATTTACACTTCAACAAGTTACAAGAATGTATATAATCAAATTAAGTAACAAATCTTAACTTTACCCCCTTTTTTTTCTACTTTAATCCGGAACCACTTTAATCTGTTTGTACTGCTTTTATTCAACATAGCTTTTTAATCGTAATCCTTATGCCTTTTTTATTGGCCTTTTTCACACTTTATTTAATTTATTTATTTAATTGTTTACCGCTCTTAAAAATATCTATTTATTTTTTTTTAGGAGCAGGATATGGAGGTAGATTCAAATTAACTGGAAAGCAAGTAGTTCCTATCTCTGCTATATGTAACATAGCTTATGTTACTAAGGAAATAAGGAGAGGCCTAGGACAAGGTATAGTTTAACCGCACCTGAGGATTCCTTAATTCTTTTTCCTGTGTCCTGTACTTTCAAGTCCTAAGTTCCTCCTGAGAAATAATTAGATTCAGTTTTTAAGAGCGATTGTTTTTATATAAACAAAGTTAAAGCAGGTGAAAAGCTAAAGATTGCTGCAATTATAATTTATACCTAAAAAAGAGTTAAAAAAATAGTAACTATTTTTCTTTTTTACTCTTCCATTCGCTCAGTTGCTTTAATCAGCATTATTTTTTTTTAGAGAAAAATAAAGCAGATAAAGCTGGTCCAGCTATATGTAATATAGCTGCAGGTTGGACACAGGGGAAATTAAAATTTGTATAGCTAGCATTCAACACTAGTACATATGAAAGAAACAACTAGGCGCAAGACATGAACCTGCATTATGCTACGTTATTCCTTTATTTATTATTTATTATTTATTACTTATTATTTATTATTTATTCTTTATTATTTATTATTTATTATTTATTATTTATTATAACCAGCTGCAACATTATTTTCTTTTTTGTTAGATATTTGAACAAAAGAAAAATAAAGCAGTTAAATAAAAAAAGCAGTCGCTCGCGCAGGGACAAGGATACGAAGGCAGGAAGGCTAGTTCGAATCTTCAATGATAATAGTTTTGTAATGACAAATATCTAAAACAAAACAAAAATAAAACTTCATACTTTTTATATGTTAAATACACTATTTAGTTTATTAGAAGTATTACTTGTACTAGTTCCTATGTTATTGGCTATTGCTTTTATGACTTTAATTGAACGTAAACAGTTAGCTTCGATGCAGCGGAGAACAGGTCCAAATGTCGTAGGTTTATTTGGTGTTCTTCAACCCTTCAGTGATGCTCTAAAATTAGTAGTTAAAGAAACAATTGTCCCTGCTCAAGCTAATAAAGTTCTTTTCTACCTCGCTCCTATGATGACCTTAATATTTAGCTTATTGGGTTGAGGAGTAATACCTTTTGCTGAAGGATTAGTTTTATCTGACTTCTCCTTAGGTTTATTATATACTTTAGCTCTTTCTTCTTTAGGTATATACGGAGTATTATTTGCAGGGTGAAGTGCTAATTCCAAATATGCTTTCTTAGGTAGTCTAAGATCAACTGCAAGTATGATTAGTTATGAATTAATACTAAGTACGGCTGTAATTATAGTTATTTTACTAACTGGTTCATTTAATCTTACAACTATCATTGAAAACCAGCAGTCTGTTTGATTTATAGTACCCCTATTACCTGTTTTCATTATTTTCTTTATATCAATACTAGCAGAAACAGCCAGAACTCCATTTGATCTGCAAGAGGCTGAATCGGAATTAGTAGCAGGTTTTTTCACAGAACATTCCTCAATTATCTTCGTGTTTTTCTTCCTAGGTGAATATTGCTCAATCGTCTTAATGTCAACTTTAAGCGCCATCTTGTTTATGGGTGGTTGGCTAATGCCTGAACTTTTTGTTAATGATACATTCTTCAGTATACAAAGTATTATACTAGGTATTAAAACTTGTCTTTTCTGTTTCCTTTTCGTATGGTTTAGAGCCACTCTACCTAGGGTAAGATATGATCAAATAATTTTATTCTGTTGGACTGGTCTTTTACCTGTTGCCATTGCTCTAACTATCCTAGTACCTAGCATTTTAGTAGCATTTGATATAGCCCCTTATTAAGGTAACTTATATATATATATATCATACCTTTAAGTTTTAAAAGATTTACCCCCCCCCCCCTACTTTAGTAGGTCCCCAGCTTTATTTAAATTATTTTTTCACTTGGGTCCGTAGGGACCAAAAAAAAAAGAAATACCTATTCTACAACACAAAAAGTGTATGACTCGATTCCCATCATAACTGAAATTATTCTTTTTAATTTATGTTAGACCCTTTGGTTTCTGTTTACTTAAAAGTAATTAAGCTACTCCGTAGAGATATTTTGATATATTAAATTCTAGACTAATATTTAAAATATAGTCGCTCGCGCAAATATAAAACTATAAAAGTAGCTAAGCTGCCCAAATCAGTAATTTGCTTATAACATATACCCTTAAGTAGAGCGGTAAAAATAAGCGTAAGAGGTGATAGCCTAAATCTACTTTTCAACGTTTAACGTTTCCTCAATTTGATGCTTTTACAAAGTGCCTTGTGCAACAATATTATTTTTATAGTTGGTTTATACGGAGCCGAGGATAAGACAGGAAGGATATTAACTTTTCTTGGAGCCAACGTTACCGGTCATCCACAAGATACTGCTGTTACATTTAATTGTAAAGTAGTAATAGTTTGTACCTATTTTTCTCAATCAGCTGCTTCGTTTACACAAGTTCACTATACAATATAAAACAGGCAAATAGAGGATTTAGAGGGGCAGGTGACACGTACTGGGACCAATACGGAGTTGTGGACTAGAATAAATAGAGCTTTTTCTTTAACTAGATAAAATAACTCTTAATTTATGGATAGATATAATATCCTGTTCCCTGCCGCATCGAAATTATTAGAACAAGGCAAGAGTCCAAGGGTTTGTTATATACTTAGCTAACAAAAATAAGATATTTTTTTTAGTCAAGTATATATAAAGAAAAAACAACTACCTAAATAGAGCTATCTCTCGGCTTAAATGATAGTTCTATTTATTTTAACCTTCGGATCCTGATATAAGCTCTTCTTTATTCTACTCTTTTTGTTATTGGCTGCCTTGACCAGGAGAATATATTTATGTTAAAGAGGAGCTAGACATTGTATCGTGAAAAAGACATATGCTGGAACAAGACATGAATTTGAGCTGAAAAGGAATCGAACCTCTCCCGACTTTGACGTCAATTTTTTTACAGAAAACCCCTATTACCATTCAGGCATCAGCTCTATCATGTATATATATATTTTCTGGCTTTACCAGCCTTATTATTAATTTAAGGTAAAACCGCCCAAATATATTTGTATCAGCAGCAAAAAACAAAAAACAAAAAACAATTATTTTATTTAAATGTTTAGTCACGGCCCTAGGTCTATAGCCTATGTTTGCCCCTGCCCTGTCTAAAAGAGTAGAAAGAATAATTTAACTCCTCTTTCAGCTCTTTTTTCTCCTGCTTTATAGGTTAATAATCGCTGAGGTGAGGCTCCTTCTCTCCTCACATAAAAAAAAGCTTCAACTCTTTTTTTTTAACACCAGCTTAAGCTTTATTTTTCATTTAGTTAATTTAAATTTAACAAAAAAGAAAAATAAAAACAGCTATCTGCTTCTAATTAAAATACCAATCAACTACATATAAACAAATAATAATATCGAGCCCTACCAGAGTCGAACTGGTATAAGCTTGAGTGACGCTCAAGTACTCTGCCAATTAAGCTAAGGGCCCTAAGAAATGCAGCTGTAGGAAAAGGTAAACTTTACAAAAACCAAAAAAAGTGGGTATATGGGTAAAAGTGTGTGCAGGCATACTTCTTTTATCCTAAAAATTGAGAATAAACTAAAGTTTAAATATCAATAATAGGGTCCAGTTCGCTGCTGTTGGGGCATTTAACCTAAATGGACTGTTCCTGCCACATAGGCTGCAGCTTTATTTTGAATAAAAAATAAATAAAGCAGAAAAAAGAGCTCTTTCTTCTCTTTTTTGTTTTAATCCAAGGTTGGGGCCACAAAGGTGCTAAATAAAGTTCTATTTTTTTTTTCAAAAGGGTCCCTTGCAACAAGAATGAAAGAATGAAAGAATGAAAGAAACTATTCTGTTGCAAGTTTTTTTTCATCAGTCAGCTGTACTATGCAGCTTTATTTCAGCAGTTGGAGCTAGGCTGGATAAGAACTAAATTCAGTCTCCAATATAAAAAGTAGCCAAGAGCGAGGCGAATCGAACACCTACCCATGATTTTGGAAATCAATATACTACCGTTATACTACGCTCTTATACTCATATGTTTTATGATTGGAGTACCTATGTTAGAATAAAGTCAGAAAGATTTATTTTTTATTTGTTGTGTACAGGCAGAAAAAAAAAAAGCAACAGAATGGTTTAATTCTTTGCATAGAACTGTAGCCAAGAGCGAGGCGAATCGAACACCTACCTATGATTTTGAAGATCAATATACTACCTTTATATTACGCTCTTTAAAGTTTGATACTTTAATTTGGAATGTATCCCATTTTTGCAGCTTTAGTTTCGCCCCGGTGTTTCTTTTGTTCTATCTTATTTTTAGGAGTGATTGTTTTTACCCCTACGGACCTCTGATACAATAAATTAAAGCAGCTGCTGAAGATCTAATCAGGGCAAGTGATTAAATCTTGTCCTAGTACTCGTTGTATTAGATTCGGGGCAAAACAAATCCAGTCTTATTACAGGGAGCTAGGTCTTTTTTGGCCTTTCCTTGATTACAGTATGAAAATATAGTTCTATTACCTTTTTTTTTTGACTGGTACTAGCTCGTACACAGCGGCGATTAAATTGTAAGGTATTAAGAGGAGTCGAACCCCTTTAATGAGTAGTAACAGTACCCCGCATGACCGTTATGCTATAATACCTCAAAGTAAACTTTGGTTATTTCTTTTACCTATATTATATTTAAATTACCCAACAAAACTTGCAGCCCTCGCACAGAGTGACTATTCTGTTGATAACATAGCTGTACACAAGAGTTTAGACTTTTTTAATGGGGGGGATAAAGAAGTAGACAGGACTCCTTAGAAACAAAAATAAAAGTTATATTTAACCGTATGTCCCTGCCGCTGCAGGCAATCAGAATCAGAATCATAACCCTAATCCTAATAATCTGGGGGCTAACAAAAAGAAAATACTTCTTTAATTTTATTTTTCTGTTGTGTCCAACAACATTGGAACACCAAGTTTTCTTATCTTATATTTACTTATCTATATTTAATCACAGGTAGATATTATCTCTATCTTTATGATAACTAGTGTAATTCTATAGCATCTTTTAAGTAAGAACAAACTAGTATACAGAAAACGTATGCCTGAATCACTGACACAGCAAGCTCTAGACCTACTAATGCCACGAAAATAGTAAATGGAATTAAAGTTATAAAGAATACTAGGATGCTGCTTGTAAATAACTTAGTTAATAAACCAGATAGTATTTTTAGTAAGGTGTGTCCAGCCACTAAATTGGCGAATAATCGCACTCCTAGTGAGAAAGCTCTGGCAATATACGAGATAAATTCAATAAGTACAAGTAAAGGTACTAGCCCTAATGGAGTCCCACTAGGTACAAAGAAAGCAAAGAAACCAATTTGGTGTTTATATAATCCTAATATTGTAACTCCTATGAATATAGTAAAGCTAAGACCTAATGATACGATTAAAGAAGTTGTAACTGTATAGTTATAAGGAACATTACCAACTAGATTAGAAAATATAATAAAGAAGAATAATGAGTATATAAAGGGAAGGTATCTTTCATTAGATGATCCGATTTGAGATCTTACCATAGAATGGATACTTGCGTAAGATGCTTCTAATGAAACAGATCATAAAGATGGAACTAATTTACCTTCATTATTTCCGGCTAGATGTAAACCTAAAGCTAAAAATAAAACAATTAAAGAGTATAAACCTAAATTCGTCAAGGCTATATTAAAATAACCTAGTACTGGGGCACTTATATTAATGAAACTTAAAACTTCAAACTGTTCTAAGGGTGAGTTAATGTAGAACTGAGATGCAGCTGTATTAAACATTAGTTATATCAAACTGGCGACAATCCAAAAATGCAATGTACTATCATACATACTTTTATAGTTGATTTAAAAATAGCTACATTTTTCTTTTTAATTTTACTAAATAATCAGTATTAGATCCTTTCTTAGAATTGAATGGTTCTCGGTAATCTGGTGAGAATGTAGCTTGTCCTCAGCTTGTTAGATCCAATGTACCGGGTTAGTTATAACCTTGAATAGAAAAAGGGGGTTTATCTTTATTAATTGATACAGGACTTAAGCTAATAGCTTTACTCGTAATTTTAGAATTAGGTTTAACTAATCTGTAGACAAATAATATATCTTTAACTTGTAATGATTCGTAATTTTCTTGTTTTAAATTTAAAAACTCATTAAAAATTACAATTGCTGAATCAAGGTCATTTTTGGTTAAGGCTTGTACGAAACTGATGCTTCTGTAACTCCCATCTGTTGAACAAATCTTAAATGGAATCAAAAATAATTGATCTTGTTCAAGTTTAGTAAATACACTGGTTCAAAGGAGATGAAGAGCTCTTTCTTTATGAGTCTGTAATGTTTCTGTACCATTAGCAATGGTAAATTTAATTCAATTAGATTGTTTCATGTTGGTTTTTTATTTTTGTTTTTTATTTCCTCAGGAAGTAAAACAGAGTCTATAATTTATTCTGCCTTTTTTAGTTATGTTTATCTAATATTAAAGCATAAAGACATACATTATATTCAGTAATGGTTGAGTCGACTATAAATAGACCCTAATACTGGTTACTCTTATATTCAATATTATCCATACACCGTAAAACAATAGTCCTGTACTCAGGATTATTTTTTTAGGGATTTAAAAGCTTGAGTTATCTTAGCTCCATATCCACCAAGAATAGAAGGTTGTTTTCTTTCTATAAAAGATCCAGCTGTATTTTCTGTTGTTGTTATTATTGCTAACCATTCTGATATTGAGATTCTCAGTAGATACTGGGGTACTAGTACCACTTCTGATTGTGTTGTCATTAGCTATTTTATTCGTATAATTAGTTGGGTTTGGTCCTGCTCTATCATTAGGTAACATATAAGATATATCTAAATTATTACTGTTAAACTTAGCAATAAAGTTAAGGTTATCTAATAATTTACCAATAAATACTGGTACCAATAATATTCAAAAAATACCTAGTATGCAAATTAAAGCTAATACTCAAAAAGGAATTAATTTTACATTACAGTTAAATAATTTAAAGGTTTGTTTATAGTAATGGGTTATATAAATACTTAATATTAACCCAGTTAATAAAGTATAGGTATATATACTTTCCATGTATGCATTTAAACTAAATACCATTCTATAAACTATATATAGAGATAAACCGATTAAGATAAATGTTTTTAAGTAATAAAAACCAATTACGGCTAAATTTTCTTTTTTATTTTCTTTAATTAACTTGTAAAATATTGGAATTAAATGAATACTATGAAATAGTCTTAATACTATATTAATTTGTAAATATAATAAGTATATTAAAGATAAACTTATTAATACGTAAGTTGAAAACAATCAAATAGAATTTAAAATGTCCAGGTCTATTGATATTATACGAAGAATAATGGAACTGATAAATCCTGTTAATGTCAATATTAATAAATAATTATTCTTAATAGAAATAATACTGGGTAATTGGTTAGAAAGGGTGACTAGGTAAATTACTTTTTTAATCTGTAATTTTAACTTATCTGTGTTGTAATTAATCATTGTCATATGTTAGTTATTAGTTTTGATTCCATTGGGAAATAAAATTAGAGTCTGTTATTTATATTCTTAAAAAGTATGTACTCCTTAGAATAAAATGTTTGTATTTCATAGATATGTAAGTATTGATTACTCTTAATATCAATATTTACCTGTGTATAGAAAGAAATTAAGAAAAGATCCTTCTCTCATAATAGCGTGTTTATTTTTCAAGTGCTCGTCAATTGCTCTATTCCCCCCCTTATTATTATAAACAAAACTTTCAAAGTTTTAATTATAGCGTTAAATTATGATGGTGAGTTCCAGGTTGTCCAGCATAGTTAAATCATTAGTCAATACAAAAACCAGTAATTTCGTAGTTGCAGCTAAGAGAACAAACAACAAGATAACTAGCTAAAATTAACAGTAGATTAATGATTAGAATTAAAAAATAACTAGTAGTAGCCAATTCCTTATATTATATAATGAATGCACTAATAAAAAGAGATTACTGTATACTATGATTAATTTTTATTTATTCTTTATTTTTCTACGGGTAAGATTGTGAAGCTACTTTATTTACGGAGCTTGATTTTTGTTTTTTTTTAGAGCGATTATTATATTTTTAAATATGAAACTTAAATTATCTGATAAATTAGTGATGCTAAGCTAAATGCCTCACAGCAATTTCACATGCATCCTATTAAGAAATGTTCTATTTCTTATCAAAATCACAGTTAGTATAAATATAGCTAGTTAAATTAAAAACAGCTAAATAATCTTCCTGCTTTTCTAGTATCTGGGGGACGGTTTCGAGCTTGATATGCATTCAGCTCATATCCATTATGTTTGTGGCTACCCAACGATGCCAGTTGAAAGACTTAAACTTAATTAAGACTGCCAGCCCGACAATTGGTACACTATTGAAACACAGCCATCTGATCCTTTCGTACTGAGAGGCCAGACCCCTTTTACTAGTTGTTCCTCTGGAAGATAGGGACCGTACTGACTCACGTCGTACTAAACCCAACTCACGTACCCTTTTAATCGGCGAACAGCCGAACCCTTCCGAGACCCTACACCCGGAGGATAGGATGAGTCGACATCGAGGTGCCAAGCCGCGGGGACAATATGAACTCTCGCCCGCGATCAGCCTGTTATCCCTAGCGTAACTTTTATCTATTTATCGACGGCTATTCCATAATATACCGCCGGGTCATTATGCCCTACTTACGTATCTGATCGACTTATAGGTCACTCAGTTAAGCTTGCTTTAGCCATTACGCCTTCTTGACCTTACATGGTCAATCGGTCTCCATCCGATTTTAGCAAACCTTAAAAAAATTGGTGGTGAACTTTATATAATGAATTACTTCATTGGAACTATTTTATTACAATTGCCAGTTTTAGAAGCAAAATAAATAAAACTTATTTATAATACAAACTCTAAGAATACTCACTACAAGCAAAAAAGATAAATATATTAAAAAGTCCAAATAATTAACGCAAACCTAGGATATCTTTGATACTCTATTAAAGACGTCCGCCCCAGACAAACTGCCAAGTTGTCACATCTTCCCTTACTTTATAACTAAAATTGTTTCATTTGTTATGTTTCAGGGTTAACATTCAATCAGTACTAGTTAAGGTATTTCACTAACGTCTTCTCGACTCCCTTATATTTCTACATCTAGACCAAGAAAACGTGATAACAACTTACAGTAAAGCTGCATAGGGTCTTCCCGTCTACCCAGAGGCAAACCGCATCTGCACGGCTAATTCAATTTCACTGAGATACTTGTAGAGACAGTGGGGGCATCGTTACTTTATTCATGCAGGACCGTATTTAGCGGACAATAAATTTTGCTACCTTAGGATCCTTATAGTTAAGACCGCCATTGACCAGACTTTCAGTCGGCAAAAAAAACTCGCCTTCTTTATGTTAATGGCATTGGGCAAAATTCGACACCTATACAAATAAATTAATCATCGCAGGTATCTGTGTTTTAAGTAAACAGTCGGGCCCCCCGATTCTGTGTCACCATCTATTATCTAAAATTTATTTAGATTAAAGACAGAATAAATTAAATTTAAAATGAAATTAATCAAAAAAATACAAGTTTAAATGGCTCCTCATGTCGCCAAACTTATGAGGATATTTTGCCGAGTTCCTTTACAAGCATTATCTCTGCGCCTTAGTATTCTCTACTTACGAACCTGTGTCGGTTTAGGGTACGGTAATTGGAAGCAGCAACTCAACTGAACTTATACTAATATCCATATACAGAACAATTAAAAATATTAAATCTTAATCTATAAAGAAAATTAGTCTCGGAATCAGTCCTGCCATTAGTTGTCCACATTTTTAAGTTACTAATTACTTAATTGAGTTGCAAATACTTTTATTTATTCCCTTTAGAAAATAAATAATTAAATATATAATAGATCTGTTATTAAATATAAAATATAAAATATAAGCCCTTTTATTAAATATATGGAAAATTAAATAATATATAGCTGTCCATACTCTTATTTTCAAGGTCTCCCCTTATCTAAGATAAAGGGGACTTTCGAGTACATACTCATCGGACAAAACGTTGGTCTTGAACCTTAGAGGCCGTTATAACATCAGGAGGTTTAACCTTGCCTGATAACCCTTTCGTATCCGGCGAGAAGTATTATAACTTCTTTTTACGTTACTCATGTCAGCATTATCTCTTCAGTTTCGTCCAAACAATGAAACACTGTTTATCACTCTCTCTGAATGTTCCACTACCTATTATATACGATTTAAATCAATAGACTTAAGTTATATAATAGCACGGTATCGGTAACCGTTTTAAGACCCGTTAAATTTTCGGTGCTCATCCCCTATTTAGACTACTGCTTTGTTACAAGTTCTTTAAAAGTAGCGACTACCAGGCTAACTTAATAGTTGTATCTAGGGATGAACATCCTTAATTTCACTTAAACGGTTTGTGGGAACCTTAAACTCGTGCTCACGACTGTTTTCGTTTTGACTACCCACCTTATCATGAATAGTCTGACTATCAAGCAACAATTTATGTAATTCCGAGGTTAACTTCCAAAGGTAGGATTTCAAGGCCCCCCAATTTTACTTTCGTATGGAATTCAACGTGCTGTACCTCCATAAATCTAGTCTTGATGTGATACTTAAATATCTTTCGTGGAAAACCAGCTATTACTAGGTAAGATTGGTCTTTCACCGCTTACCACGATTCATCGGAGAATTTTGCAACATTCAACCGTTCGGTCCATTATAACCTGATCATGGCAAGATCACCTAGCTTCGGGTCTAATAGGAGTAACTAATCCCGGTTCTTATTTTCTAAATAAAATTATATTTTAATGATTTTTAGAATGAAGCAGTCGCTTTCGCTAGGGTATTTAACCTTGCTACTTCTATTAACTTGCTGACCCATTATGCAAAAGGTACGCCGTCATTTTTGATTCTAATCAATTTATAGATTAGAGAAAATTCCGACTGCTTATAGAGCTACTAATTCAGGTTGTGTCCTGGCCTACCGCCAATTCTCAAAGACTTTCCTTTACAGTACTGATTCACTATCGCTAAATTTATAATACTTAGCCTTAGAGGATGGTTCCCCTATAATTCCAACAAGTTTTCTCTCGTTGTACTTTTTGAACAATAATTGGAGCTCGTAAACAGGACTCTTACCTTCAATGGTTTAAACTAGTACTAGATTTAAGAATTTTCTTAAAAAAGAACTAATTTATTAATCAGATTAAATATTTAAATTATCCCCCTACTCCAGTCCCAATTGTTAGATTGTGGCAAGAACAGATACAGAGTTTAGAATATAGATTGATTATTTAGTTTCAAATAAATTTTACGTCTCTTTTTATTGATAGGCTAGTCCGATTTCACTCGCCATTACTTTCGGAGTCTCGGTTGATTTTCTTTCCTTTCCCTAATACAATGTTTTGCTTCGGGAAGTATTAATAAAAGGTTTCCCTTAGGATCGCCGCGTTACTTAATGTATTTTTGCTACTATTAGTAGATCTCCATTTATACAGTGTAAATATAAGAGGGTTTTAAATATTTCTATTTTAAATCAATATATAAATACAATACATTCCATGCGAATATAAATGAAAATATTAATACAGCGCGGCTTTTGGTAGTATACCTCCTTTTTTTATAAATTTGCTTTGTCATCCTTAATAGCCCCTTTAAATTAATTTTTTGGTGTTTATCCATATTGTCACCGATACTTATAGGTGAATACTGTAAAGTTTGAATCTTAAAATAACTTCATTTGTCAGTTTGCTGCCAGCTTTATATTTATCTTTATTTTGAACAGCTGTAGTTTCAATACCAAAAAAGAGTCCTGTACCTTTTGTTCCTTTTGTTCCTTTTGTTCCTTTTGTTCCTTTTGTTCCTTTTATTCAGGGGGGTTATATGGTATATAGCTTAGTGCTGAATCTAAATTAATTTTAGATTAAGATTATAAAAACTATGAATAAAGTAATAAGAAGGCGATCATTAGACAGAATAAACCTGTAGCTTCCGATAAAGCAAACCCAAGGATTGCGTAAGCGAATAATTGAGGTCTAAGAGCTGGGTTTCTAGATGTGGCTGTTATTAAACCTGAGAACACAATACCAATACCTACTCCAGCACCGGCTAATCCGATTGTAGCTAAACCTGCTCCTATATATTTTGCTGCTGCTAACATTTTATATTTTTAAGACGTTTATTTAGATAATTATCTCATCTGATGCCCCCCCATCGGCTGATGGGAAGAGTTAAAAGGTTAAATATTTTTGTTTTTTTGCCTACGGACCTTTCGTACATGGCTGTAAATTAAAAATGGGTAGATTTTGTCCTTTGAGCTATGCTCAGGTTCTAAATAATTAACTTATTCTCCAGTTTTACCTTTGCAAATAAAAAATTATAGAGTACCTCTTTTAGTTTCCTTTTTTTTGCAAAAACATAGTTGCTTTATTTTGTTTGTATTCCCCTTCGGACCCGTATGGACCCGTACGGACCCTTAGAAAAAAAATAAGAACAAGTCGCAGAAGAGTTTTCTTTCTTCTTTGCTCTTCTTTTTTCTTAGCTGCTACAGTTAACTCTGTGTGCAAGGGCAGCAAGTTTTTTTTTTACCTTCGGGCAGAAGAATTTAGACTCTTTTTTTGGTTTTTAGCAGTTGCAGGGGTCCGTAAGGTCCGTAGGGGAAGGGGACCACAGTTTTATGCTGATAAAAGTTAAACTTTAGCTCTGTATACACTAGATAGCATAATAGGCGCCAGCATTGAGAGTAATAGAACTAAGCTCGTAATTATAAGAAGTAAAGAACTTTGTGTATATAGGTTTTGACCTAGTGCTTCTATTTGAGTAAAGTCGATTAAATGAGCATCCGCATTAAAAGGATAACTAGTTATATGGATAGCCTGACTTGATACTTCCGGAAGTACTGGTAAATTTTTAAGGATATCACCCAGTCCAACCGATAAATTAGGTGAAGCCATTAATCCAGAAGTAGAGCTGTCTGTTATAAGGGATAACCCTGCCTTAGGATCATGCGGAGAATAAGAAAGTAAGCTATTTAGAGAATTTAAAATAGTATTAGCCCTAGAAAAAAAAGTAACGTCTTGGAAGCTAAAAGGTATGATAGTGTATATAGAAAAAATAAAGAGTGCCCCTACTACTAGAGCTAGAGGAAGATTTTTAGTATAATCTCTACCTACTTCTAATATGTCTGTAAGTTTAATATTAATCATCATCAGTATGAAAAGGAATAGTATAGCTATGGCTCCTACATATATAATAATATAAGAAATACCTACAAAACTTACCCCTAATAATATTAAATAAACGGCCGAATTAACAAATACGGAAATTAAAAATATTACCGATATTACTGGATTCTTAGAAGTAATTACTAATAAGCTAGATAAAACAGCAGCAAACGCAAATAAATCTTGTAATAGAAAACTCATTTTTTTAAATATTTAAGTATTTGGAATCTTAGTTTATTTAGATTCCGTTTTGTTTTTGTTTTTATTCTGCTGTATACTTGATTAAGATCTGCAGCTTTATTTTTACAACTGCTTTCTTTTCCTTAATAAAATTATTCTATTTTTATTTACCCTGCGGACCCCTGCGGACCCCTGCGGACCCCTGCGGACCCCTGCGGACCCCTGCGGACCCCTGCGGACCCCTACGGACCCCTACTTTTTTGCCAACTGGGGACTTTAAAACAAAAAAAGAGCTTTACAGTATATGCAAAGTAGGTTGCAGGCAAGGGTGGGCTGCAGCTTATGCAAAAATAGAATTTGTTTTTTTTAGCAATGGGGCAGAGGTGGCAGGCAAGGGTAAAACAATCAAAGCTTTTTGTTGCTAATAAAACAAAAATAAAGCTACCCTTTGGAGAATAAAGCTGCAGAAAAAAAACAAAAATAAAGCTAAATAAAAGGACTAGTAATAGTCCATCTAGGTTATACTTCTAGATCCAGGTGTACTATTAGTACAGTATTCAGATTGTGAAAAAAAAAACAAAAAGAGCAGTCGCTCCCGCTACTGCGCGAGCGACCTCTATCTTCCTTTGCCCCTCTATACAAAGTATCATCTTTTTTAGCAGCAGGGGTCCGTAGGGGGGTGGGGACAAGGATTTTGGATTTTGGATTTTTGGATTTTGGATTTTGGATTTTGGATCCGAAGGCGCTGGATCCAAAAAAGTAAAACAAAGCTAAAATTTACCCCGGGGCCCCAATAAAATTATTCTATTTTTATTTACCCTTGGATTCTTATTCTTGCTTTTGTTTTTTGACTCTTTGTTGCTTGAACTAATTTTCCTGCCTCTGCTATATAGAATAAAGCTAGGATAACCAAACTTGCATTTGCTGCAGGGGCTAAGATAAATATATTATTTAAAAATTAAGCACAGCTTTTAATTATAGGCGAATTTTGACCAGCCCTACCTTATTTACCCTTACTCCAACCTGAGCACAGGACCTTTGAAAGAGTAGCTAAGAAAAAAAAAAGGATAATCTTTTTGTGGAGAAATATTCCCCAAAACAGGTTAGGTCCAGTAATATAAATATTACTAAAAAAAAATATAGCATAACAATATAAACCTGAGAAGAATCGAACTTCTCTAATATTATAATATAAAACATAATATAATATATAACCTTTAAGTTTACCTATGCACCCTTAACGAAGTTAAGGCTTAAAAAAACCGTTTAAATACAGCCTGTGTCCTAGCTTACTTGGGCTCCTATAAAATAAAGCTGGACCTTCTTCCCTTCTTCCCTTCTTCCCTTCTTCCCTTCGGATTAATAAAAAACAAAAAATAATAAGTATATGCAGCTAAAAAAAGTAGCTCTTCTTTCTTTTTGCTGGCTCTTCTTTCTGCTCTTTTGGTTTTAACTTATTTAGGTGGAATTGAGCTCCTTCAGTAGAAGATGCGTGTATGTCTTTATCTTTAATTAATAGACGCATAGTACGCGGTTGCCTCTTATATGTCATATATTCAACTCAACCCTTACTGCGACCCCTATCTTCCTTTGGTCCATGCTTTTTTGGTTAGTCCCCAGTTGGCAAAAAGATAGTAAAACAGTTTTTTTCAGGGCAGCTATGTTATAAAGCAGGTACAGCAAATGGAAGCAGAAGTTATTTAATTTCAGCTGACTATCTTTCTTAATTATAAGTATGTTGTTTACTGTATGACTATCCTTTTTAAGGTAAAAGTAGTACATCAGAAACAAAAGCTTAAGTTAAGATTTATTTTTTGTTTAGAGCGAGCGATTGTTTTTACCTTTGCTGTGCAAAGGGTAGCTACTCATTTTTTTAACCCTTTTTTTAACTCTTTTTTTAACTCTTTTTTTAACTCTTTTTTTAACTCTTTTTATAACTCTTTTTAGTGCTTCCGATTCAATTGGTTAATGTTACATGATAAAAAGGGGAAAGCTTGTAATTCAGTTGGTAGAATGCTTCTTTGATGAAGGAGTCGTCAGTGGTTCAAATCCACTCGGGCTTAATTAAACAGGACTTAACAGTGTTCAGCTAAAATCTAGCTTTGGTCCTCCCTGCTATATTACACCCGTGCCTGCGGATCCTGCCCATCGAAAAATAGAAACCCTGGGGAAGTAGGTAGGGACACAAGGACTGAGACTTTTTTTATTAGGCTTTTTTGATTGTTTTTATTAAAAACAAGTGCAAGGGGATAATTATAAGCTAAACAAATAGTAGTAACTTAAATTACTTTTATTCTAACTTAAGGAGCTATTTAATTATGGCTTATGTTTTGCAGCTGCTAGCAGGATCAGGTATATTTAAATTAAACGCCTGCCCCCCTCTTCCTTTTTTCAGCTTTATTTAGAATAAAAATAAAGCAGTCGCTCGAGCAGAAAAAAGGTAGGGTCCTTCGGGTCAAGGGCCGGGAATGTATAAAGAAATAGAAATAGAAATGCTGATAAAAAAAAAAGATAATTACTTTTAACTGGTAGAATACAAGTTGGATTTGTTACCTACTTTGGGAGTAGGAGTTGGCTAGTTCGAATCTGGCCTACCAGAAAATAAAGAAGTAAAAAGCTAGCTAACTGCTTTACTTGCCCTTGCCTCTCCAAAGGGTAGCTTTATCTGCTTTATTTAGATAGGAATATTAATAATATAGCTGCCCTTTGGATAAATGAGTATAGCTATTTTTTTTTTTTGTGGCTTATAGTTTATACCCGGGGGTAACAAAGTTCTCCCGCTCTTTTTTTTTAGTGCACAGCTATACAATATAGCAGGACCAGGGGAAAATTTGAACTATTCTTAAACCTGGACTCAAATTTAAATTTAAACCAGAAATCAGTTGAGTGACAGCCCTGAACCGGAACCTACTCTTTCTTAGACTTATGCCCAGACTTGTGCAGTCTCCTTTTATCCCCAGTGCTCAGCTTGATTCTGCAAAGGGTCCAAAGGGTCCAAAGGGTCCAAAGCAGAAAAAAACTTGCTGGGCACAGATAATCTTTTTTGGGCTAAGTTAACTCCCCCTCTGATCAGCTTTATTTAGAATAAAAATAAAGCAGTCGCTCGCGCAGAAAAAAGGGTGGGCCCGTGAAAAGACGGTCTAGAGTTTAGTATACAGATGGTTCTGTAGTCAAATTGCAAATTTGATAAAATCAGGGTTCAATTCCCTCTGAACTCTTATCTGTATATTGCTGCCCTCTTTATTTGTACCAAGAACTAAGTTAGGGCTAAACAGTTTTATTTTTAAGAGTTCTTTATTTTTAGGGCTTTGTTTTATTAGCGCTTTAATTGTTTTGCAAAAAGCTTTGATTGTTTTTTTTACTCCGGTTGGACCAATGTAAGGTAAGGGTTGGGAAGTTCTTTTAGTTTAATGGTAAAATATTGTCCTTCTAAGACATAAGATTTTGGTTCAAATCCAAAAAAGAATTATAAGACTCTTTTGCCCTGGTCCTGCTATATGGTATATAGCTGCCCAAGTGCCAGTAAACAAAAAACTTGCAGCTTTTTTATTAGCGCTTTATTTTTTTAGAGCGATTGTTTTATTTTTAATTAGGGTCCGTACGGGTCCGTACGGGTCCGAAGGAGAAAAACATATAAAGCTGTCCTTTGGACAGGGCAAAGGTAGGCAATCGGGGGGCATAAAGATAAAAAATAAAGTTGAATACTTTATTTTTCAATTTAAACTTATAAGAGATATAAATAGAATAATCACATATTGTGCATACAATACGACAAATAAATTGTCTAATACACACAAAAGAATTTAATTTTGGTTCCGATTGAACGTTATTCAGTAGTTTAAGGCATGCGAATCGTTTATAATATATAATATTATAATTACCTTTTAGGCAGTATCTCTGGTATTTGTCCGGGTCCACTAAACCCGCAATATAAAAAGTAATTTTAAATTAGTTTATAAAGGTGTAGTGGTGAGTAATATTAAACAAGATACCTTACAGTCTTCAAAAATGGGGGATATTATTAAATAACACTGATGGAAATTAATATTAGATTCAGTTTTTATCTAATCTTGATATAAGAATATCAGTTCAATTATTCAATAAAAAAAAGAAAGGGATTAATCCCGCTGTTTGATTCTATTTAACTTGACTAGGTAGTTGGTGGGGTAAAGGCCTACCAAGCCGATGATCAATAGCCAATCTTGTAAGAGAAGATGGCCACATTGGGTACGAAATCGACCCGAGTAGTTTTGAAACTACCTGCAGCCGAGAATATTTGTCAATGCTCGCAAGAGTGAACGAGCTAACTGAAAGAATAAGAATCTAACGTGAGGCAGTGGGTAATTAAATTAACTTAAAGTTAAGTTTACTTAATTTTATTTTTACTTTAAAACTCCGCTTTATCTTGTACCTCGCTAATAGTGTCGTCCAAAAACTGGTGCCAGAAGACTCGGTAACACCAGAGACGCGAACGTTAATCATCTTGAATGGGCATAAAGGGTTTGTAGGCAGCTTTATACGTGAAATATTAAATAAAACAAATGTTTTTCAGACTTAAAGATAGAATCTAATAGAGGTTGAGATAATACTTAGAGTAGGGCTCAAATACTTAAATACTAAGTGGAATACTAGAAGCGAAGGCTCTTTTCCTTTAAAGATTGACGCTGAGACACGAAGGTGCGGATAGGAAATAGGATTAGAGACCCTAGTACCCCACACTGTAAACGATGAATGGAAGAGGCTTACCTGTTAAAGAGTAAGTATCGAAGTGAACTACGTTAACCATTCCGCCTTGCTAGTATACTTGCAAAAGTGAAAGCAAAAAAATTAGTCGGTCCTAAAGCAAACGAAGTGAAGCATGTTATTTAATTCGATAGTCCGCGTATAATCTTACCACTCCTTGAATAGCAACTTATTAATTAAATAAGTAAAGTAATAAATATTTGAATAATCCCAAAACTTATACCTAAGTTTTGAGGTTCAATTCAAGACTAATATGAAAATATCTTTTATTACGGCATACAGGTGTTGCATGGCTGTCGTCAGTTCGTGTCGTGAGATGTATGGTTAATTCCGGAAACGAACGCAATCCCTACTGTTAATTTAAACTTAACTGTGATTTTTTGAAAAATTAAATCTTATTGGGGCTAAGACAAGTCCTTATGACCCGAATGGAGTGGGCTATAGACGTGCCACAAAAGCTTTTACAAAGTGATGCGATACTAACTCTTTATATTTAATACAAATAAATTAAAAAGGGGCACAGAGGAGCTAATCATCAAAAAAAGCTGTAAACGAATTGTTGCCTGAAACTCGGCAACATGAAGGAGGAATTTCGAGTAATCGTTGATCACTAGGCGCAACGGTGAATTTTTAATTTAGGATGAACTAACTGTCTGTCAATCGGAAGAAGCTCTCCAATAAGGAAGAAATGGTTTGTTGGTCATTATTAGTTTAGATTGGAGTTGTACTGTTATTGCAGTAGGACGCTCTAGATTAAAGATGCTGTAACTGGGTCCAATTATTGTGAGTGACATTCGATAAGTCATAGCAGGGTAGCTGTACTGGAAGGTGCAGCTGTAGTATATAAATATTATATTAATAAAGTTAAAAAAATGTAAAGACTATTAACTTACAGATTATATATTATAGTCTATATTTTTTTTTAAATATAGATTATAAAGACTTTTATTAAGTCAAGGGTCTGATAGACCACTTTTATCTATCCCTTCGAGTTAAACCTTTTACTCAGAACTAAGCGGATTCGACATGGGACGAGTTTAAGTATATTTAACACGATTGTTAACAAAACATAACAATATAACCCCCCCAGCTTATATTTGATTATTTGAATATTTGCCGGCCCTAAACTTTAACCTAATAATTAAAGCAGGTAAAGTTTAAAACTGAATACTTTTAATCCTTAATAACAAAAATGAGGCGTCAAAAAAAAAATAAACCTGAAAGGGGGGCTGAATACAGGAATATAACAGGAAAATAGTTGAGCACCGAGAGTTTAACTTAATTGCTGTAGTATAAATAAAAAAGCTAAATATAGCAACAGGGGGTTAGCTGAGTGGTTTTAGCAGTAAATTTACACTTTACAGACAGAGTTTCGATTACTCTACTCCTTAGATTCTATTTTTAAATTTTGGATGTATTTATTAATTTGCAGCTTTATCTTGTGCTCTTCTGATTTGGTTTTTTTATAATATATATAAATTAAAGCTACTCGAAAATAGAGCAGTTCACCTAAAAATAAAGCAAGCGCTAAGAAAAATAATATTCAGATCTTAAAAAAAAGAAAAAAGAAACACGGTACTGTCTTCTGTCAATTACTTTATGCTCATATTTAATTTAATTTTAATAATAAATTTTACTTTTTATGAAAAAAAAAAGCTTACCTTTTTATTTTTGCAGCTTTAATAAAAATTAATTCAAAAAAATAATATAGTAAATAAAAAAATAAAATAAAGTAATAATTATAAATATAAGACAGTTAAAAAACAAAATAATAACACCTAAAATGTTTAACGATTTATCGAAAATATTTCTTAGTCCTATTTTTAATGATGCTCCAGAACCTTATCAAATAAGTTTCCAAGATGGTGCTTCACCTGGTTTCCAGGGGATAGTAGATCTTCACGACTCAATTTTTTTCTACCTAGTTGTAATATCAGTTGGAGTATTTTGGGTTCTATTTTCAGTTATGATCAATTTCAGTGCCAAAAACTCACCTATTACTTACAAATATGCTAACCACGGTACTTTAATAGAGTTAATCTGGACTATAACTCCTGCATTTATATTAATAGCTATAGCTTTTCCTTCATTTAAACTACTTTATATGCTAGATGAAGTAATATCACCAGCTATAACAGTTAAAGTAGCCGGACATCAATGGTACTGGTCATATGAATACTCTGATTTTGTAAGAGAAGATGGAGAAGCAATAGAATTTGATTCTTATATGATACCGGAGGGCGATTTAGAATTAGGTCAATTACGTCTATTAGACGTAGATAATCGAATAGTTATACCTGTGAACACACACGTAAGATTTATCGTTACAGGTACAGATGTTATACACGATTTTGCCATTCCTGCTCTAGGACTTAAAATAGATGCGGTTCCAGGTAGATTGAACCAAACTTCAGTAATAGTTACAAGAACTGGGACATTCTATGGGCAGTGTTCTGAAATATGCGGAACTTACCACGGTTTTATGCCTGCTGTAGTACAAGCAGTGGATAGAGAATCTTTTTTGGTATGGTTGAATCAGGTGTAATAGTTCCAGTTAACAGCAAAGGATCGATTAGTACTTCAGATGTCTATGATATATTTATCTTTACAGCTGCAGGGCTATCGATAGGTGTAAGTATCTATATGCTTATAGGGTATATAAGGAGGCAGTTGAGCCTAAGATTAATGGGATATTGAATGGTTCTTGTTTTTATGATAAAAGGGCTTTTTTCAGGCTTACTTTATAACTTGTTAGATTTTCCGGTTCTAGACTACATTACGGCATTAAGAACGTTAGATTATCAATTTGAGGGTGAGGACTCAGATAATTGAAAAGCAAGCAGTATTCTAGATGAAATAGAAAGGAATTATACTGACAATTTAATTTATTTAGCTGATGATACTAATTCGCAGGATGCTAGTTCTGAATATGAAAGGGATTCAAGTGACAAGGGAACAGGTGTAGATTCAACAGAAACGAATTCTGTTCTTTCTAGATGACCTCCTGATGTTGTAACTGATAATTCTGAGAATCCTTCGGATTATCCTACTACCGATTGATTAAGAGATGACCCATATGATCTTTCTAACGAGGCAGATAATAGTAGCGATTCTACGGAATCAGACGTGAATAATATTCCTAACGGGGCACAAAGTAGTAGCGATTCTAATGAATCTGACGCGGATGATAGTTATGAAGGTTTACAGGGTATTTTTAACAGTAATGCGCAAAACGATGCAGAAGCTGTACCTTATTATTTACTACCCGAAGGAACGGAGGGCTCGACAGAACAAGATAGGGACCAGATTAGTTCAGATTATAATTCAGACTCTGATCCTTCTGGTCCACAGCTCAGTTCCGGCTCGGATTCGGCTGAAGGCCCAGCTCAACCTAAAAATAGCCCCTCGGAAAACAGTTCGGAACATGCGGATAATGAACTTAAATCTTACAACTCGGACCCAGATAATGTAGAAAGAGATGAGTCTGTACCAGAGAGTCAAAGGGGTTTAGATAGTGATGATGTTAAAAGTGCATTGGATGAGCACGTTGGACTTAGCCAAGACTTTGTTGAGGACGTGGAACTGCAGCAAGAGCGGACACGAGCAGCTGCTAAAGTAGGTTCAGATCTATTAGAAAGTAGTGCTGTGAATAATAAGGGTGAACCTGTGATTACTCCGGAAGTAGTTGAACAGCTTAAAGAAAATGTTGTATTAGTAGATAATATAGCTCAGAGAATAGGACTAGCTGTAACACCGGCTGAAGATATAATTGAGCAAACGGACGCTAGGGGTTTAATGACGCCTGAACGAAGAGCTATACAAGATTGGAGTATTAATCAACAACGCGTAGTACACGTCGCTGAACGAATGGGTAATAATTCCCAAGAAGTTATAGCTAATGTTCTTGCAGGTAATCCGGATGGTGTACACGATCCAAGACTCCCTGTTACTCGAGATGCTTCAATTAGAGCATGGTTACAGGGAACTAATACAACCTACTCCCCAGGATCTAGTGAAGTTAGACCAGTTCTTCCCGCACCGGATACTGATGTAAACTATGACGCAGCAGTAAACAGACCTGGATCTGAACTAGGGCAGTATTTAGCTGGACCTGTTCATCCAGTAGAATCAGAACCTAATCATAATTCAGCCTCTTCACAAGATGAAGACAATTAAGCCGGTGGCTTTTAATAAAAAAAAAAAATAATCCAGCTTTATTATATCCAAATTGAAAAAAAAAAAACAATCGGACCTAAATGATCCAAATTTTTTCCCCCATGTACTCATATGACGAAAAAAAGGTACAGACAGGTTTTTAGCATCAGATGCTTCTGTCAAGGGTTCAAGGGTACTGATAACAAAAAAAAGGGAGATTGCCTCTTTTTAATCAATAGCCTCTGCCCAAGGTAAAAAAAAAAGTGAATCTTTTTTTTAGCGCTCGCTTTATTTTTTTTTTAATCAAGCTGACAAGGTTAGGCCTATGGGGCAAGTGTTATATATAAAGAGACTGGGACTAAGGCATCAACCGATGGGGTAGGCACAGGTATAACCAGAAAGGGGCGAGGGCGGCAGAATAATTCAAATCTAATACTTAAGATATAAAAGAGTGTAATATCAAATATATACACAAAAAGTATCGCACTCAATTAAGCAGCTTAATTTTACCCACCTAGTACAACTGCAACTGCCTATTGTTGCCAACTTAAATGATTCTGCCCCTGCTTTATTTATTGATTGTTTTTTTTTTATTAATTAAAAAAACTAAAGCTGTACCTAGATTGTGCTCAGCTATTTTTTGAATAATAATAAAGCAGAGGAGGGCCAGGGTAAAACTCTTTTTGATACAAAGGCTGGGGCGGAAGGATGCGACCTCTTTTTATCCTGGTGACAGACAAGTTATATCCTACGCTAAAAAAGTCGGCGTCGTAGTGCAATTGGTAGCATAACAGGCTCATGTCCTGTCGGTTTGGGTTCGAATCCTAACGGCGCTTATTAACCTGTATATGTTAATGTATTTGCTGCAGCTGCAGCTGTAAACTTTAATTAGTTGATTGTTTCCTTAAATATAGCTACCATCAATAAAAAAAAAGAAGCAGTCTTTTTTTCGCTAATAAAAAAGAGAACCCTTTTTTTTTTTTCTTGGCTATCTAAAAAATAAATAAAGCATTTAATTAGAAGAACATTAGCTCTATTCTTGTGTATAGTTGATCCCTTAGTACAATGGTAGTACAACCGCTCTTCACGTGGTCAATGCCAGTTCGAATCTGGTAGGGGTTAAATATTTTACATCCCCTTGCTTTATTCTTTTTTTTTTAAGTTGAGTACTGGGTTGCTTAAAGAAAGAAGAGTTATCACTTCTTTCTTTTTGCGCTTGCTCTTTCTTTTGTTTTGAATGAGGCCGGAATAGTTTACTTGGTAAAACGGTTTCCTTGTAAGAATCAGTAGGTGGTTCAAATCCGCCTTTCGGCTAATGATATTAAGCTAAATTAAAATATAATAATCGCGTTAAAAAAAACAAAAAAGCAAAGTAAATATGAAGGCAGTAAATGTATTTATATATGGGGTACTACTGCTTTACTATAACCAGCCCTCCTTTGCCCAAGTAGACTGGAAGTTTTATTGTTGCTCCTTAAAAGTATGAGTTGTAGTTTAATTTGGGAAAACACCATTTTTTGGTAATGGATTATACCAGTTCGAGTCTGGTCGACTCAGTTAAATGAATAAAATATATTTAGCTAGATGAAGCTGGGATCTGGACCAGTAATTAAGTTTATAATTAAGAAGTAACTCTCCATAGGGAGAACACTTGAAAAAGTGGCTAAAGTATGTGAGATGTAACAAATTAAAACATAAATAAACCAGCCCTTGTTACAGCTCGCTCCTATATTAGTCCTATCCCTGAACTTAAACATTTGGTCCATCGACAGCTAAAAAAAAGAAAGAGCTCTTTCTGCTCTTTTTTCTGCGCTTGCCTTATTTCAGATTAAAGATTCCTGTGGCAGGGGCTAGTGATATAGAAGGTTAGGGCTCCTTATCTCTTCCTATTTTTTTTTAGGTAGGCAAGGATGCTAAAAAGGGGTTGATGGCAGGAAAAATAGAAAAAATAATTAAAAAGGAGCTGATGCCTTTTTTTTTCTGTTTGTATACTGAGCCCTCTTATTTGCTCAGCTTATGGTTTTTAGTGAAATATAAACGAGGTAAACCCAGCATTACAAACAAAAAACTTAGCTTAGGCTAAAGCTGGAATCAGCTTATAGTTTATAATTTAATTCCGCTTTAAACTAAAATTAATAGCACTTCAGTTATATGCTTATTCAGACCTTGGAATTGGAAACAGAACTCGGCTGGTTTGAGTGTCTCCCTTTTAAGGAGAAGGTCAGTGGTTCGAACCCACTTGTTTTCATAGTTACCTTCAATCATTAATCTCTTGAGCCTTTGAGTTATTTGGCTCGTGTTTAATGCTCGCGCCTATATGCTAGTTGATGGTATGAAAGACGTGTCTGATTTTAAGATTATTGTTTACTTGTCCAAGTTGATAAAAACAAAAATAAAGCTACAGGGTCCGAAGGGAAAAATAACTGCGGAGAAGAGCTGCTGATCCAAAATAAAAGAGAAAGAGCTTTTTCTTTCTGCTCATTTTTTTTGTACAAAGCAGAAACAAATAGCCTGTGCCCAAGGTAAAATCAAAGTTTAGCCGGCGGTAATATTTTTGTATTAGCTATAGGCCATTGGGTCTATTTTTTTTTTTTTTTTTTCTTAATGAAAAG
>Ga0233342_1000009_pt1 | contig 57059 bp, 30 predicted proteins | sample GEONDECOMP273_FD_180706 | JGI IMG/M metagenome (GOLD analysis project Ga0233342, IMG submission 180706) | Leaf litter microbial communities from Shasta-Trinity National Forest, California, United States - GEON-DECOMP-273 | ecosystem: Environmental > Terrestrial > Plant litter > Unclassified...
TCGTGAATGTAGACTGCTTCCCCTCGTTGCTATCGCACTACCGCAACGCCAGACCCAAACGGATCAAAATACTGCCACTCATACACCAAATAAAGCTAGCCATACTAGAAGACAAGATAGCTTGGTCCAACGTCCATATGCATCCCTGTAAAGTACCCGTCCAGTAAGCTGAGCTAGGTTTCGGTCTGTGGGATCTAGAAAAATATCGGGACATTTATCCAACGCTTGATCATGGCCCCCGCCCCTAAGATTATGTTTCATTCCTTTCCATATGCATCCGAGCATCCTCCCTATCTAATTTACCCATTATGTAATGCGGGATAAACTGAAACTATAATAGGGTATGTAAGCTCTGTAACTGGATCTGCTCCAGCTTATTATGGGTTTGGAACTGCTACTTATGCTACTGAAAGGCTGGGTTTACTTTTGCTGGATAGACTTCCGGATCTACTGCATAATCTATAGCTGCATCTCCTGAATCACCCGTCTCAACTGCTTTTTATTAAGTAGCAACGGCTTCACCGACTGGATCAACAGCTTCTTCTACTGGTTAAAATGCTATTGGTAGTGATCGACAGGATAGACTTATGTACCCACTGCTCTATCTCGATTTGGTGGATCTGTATCTGGACGAGATGCTGTCTCTGCTGCTAAATAAGCTGCTACTGGCAATGTCTCTCCTCCTGCTTCTCTAGCTACTTCTGCATCTTGAACTGCTTCACCGACTGGAGGATCTGCTGGATATGGGTCTTGATCAGGATCTCGGTCAGGAACTGGAATTACTCCTGATGCTGTTGGTCCTGCTCCTACCTATGCTTACCACTTATAAACTCTCTTCCAAACAACTACACTTTGATGTCTACGCTTCCAGCGGATATCACCAGCAGCTACAGTAGAGACAAAAGAGTTGGCCTAGGTGGGTGCATACCTAATAAAAGCAGGAGATCCAATCGACCGTCCCATAAGCATCAAAGAAAGCAGGAGCAAGGGCAGTAGGAGATGCAGCAGGAACAGGAACAAAGTAAGCTAGAGCGGATCTATAGACAATTGATTCTGTAGACCCATAGCCAGTCGATGATCCCGCAACGGGAGAAGCAGTTTACCCCGTTAAAGAGCCACTTTGATATCGTTTAAGAACCAAAAACCCGGCATCGGAGCCAGTGCAAAAGTATGTGTTTCCCATATTCAATTAGATTTTGAAAGGCATATGCTAGAGTTTTTTATAGAAGTGAGGTTTCGGGATTAGTACATGTTCCCATTATATGTGTTTCGGAATTTGCAGGTGCGAAAAGTGTAGTGCATCTATACATGTTTCAAGAAGCTTTGTTCCAACATAGTATATGGATTATTCAGGGGCAGAGCCCGTAGCGGATTCGGTTTCACCTGTCTCACAACCTGTTTCAGATTATATAGTCCCAGAGCTAGCATCCTTCCCTGTTCCTCATGCTTATGAAGAGTCCAACGATGTAGCGCGTAGCGGCGGTCTCTCTCCTGAGCTTCATGCCCATTAGTGAACCAAAAACCCTAACCCCTATAGAAGATAGGAAAGAAGGAAGGAACTACAACCCAAATAATAGAGATAGTATCCGGTATACCTTAGGTTCTCTTTTATATAAGGTATACACAGTAAGTTACCCCTCATGCTGGGGACGATGACCCAGACCCCTAAACAAGGTATAGGAAAGCTAGAGGATCAACCAATTGTATAGTATTATAAGCTATCCTATGCTCAAAACCACTAGGAACTCTGTATGGAACCACTAAGAGCCAAGAATACACAGGGAAGAACTAGTCATCTCCCTATAACTGGTAAAATCCTCTATGAGAACATAAGTTGCAGCTGGGATATTTACTAAGAAACCTGGCGTATGTATGATAGGTATTGGAATAAGCTAATCTGCGAGCCTGGTGTATGATATATGGAAAATAGAACTCTTAGAACATGGTGTATGGGAGGGTAAAAGCTACTCTTTGAGGCCGACATAGGTATAAATGGAAGGTCAAGAAAGAGTAGAGGGCGAAGCGCCATCCAATAGTTGATCCAGTGCATCCTATTTATGAGCCATCATATAATATGCCGTTTCCACCAAGCATTAGTTTGGAGTGGGAGCTATAGGAGTCAATCTAGTGAGTGCAACACCTTCTAAGCATCTATCGGTTGGGAGCATCATTTACTATCTAAGCTACAGCATTTCCTCCAGGTTCATCAATAGGCCTATGGGGCACCCCTGATAAGAAGTGCTCAGCAATGTGTGAAGAGATGGATCAACCAACCGGAATTGAGGGCCCTGATAGCATAACCAATGAGGAGCGGAAATGAACGGTGAAACAATATCTATATATTTCCGCCGCTACGTGAACTCTATTTCTGCTACGTTAACCAGATCCACCCATATTTGATTGAACGTTAACCCCTCCGTATTTGAACGAGTGAACGAGAAATACTATCATACAGTATTAGGGGGCACCATTTCAAATATTGGATTGCCACCGAAACACAATACATCAATATACTCTTGACGTTGTTGAAGTTGAAGCATAAGTCTATATCTTTAAAGAAATACTATACTCCCGAGAAGCATAAGAATACAATCGACGGGGCACACGGAATACAATTCTATATTTGCTTGTTCACTTCAACACACAGAGATATTTCGCTTGGTCAATTCAAATTCAATATATATCTTGCTTGCCTAAACGAGAGGATAGCTGGTATCCTTAGTCCCAATTTGGGATCCGGTAGGGATTGTGCTGTGTTACGTTTACGCCTCGCTCACCATGTCAGTCTAACATCTCGGAAGCCTGAAGTCCTTCGGTACACGCCTCGTGTAAAACCGAAGAACGGGGAACCAAGGTTACGCCCGGTCTCGCATCATGACAGCGGGATAACGCCCACCAGGGAGGCTTCGTAAGAGTAGCAGAATACTAGGGTTAAGATAGGAGGATTTAAAACCATGAAGTCAGATAAAAATCCGCCCTCATGCCGCCAGAATTATTACATGTTGTATTGAGAATAACTAAGGGAAAGAGATATTTTCCATCTTCGTAACCGGGATGCGGAAAACCCCCTAAATAATAAACCACTGCCCAACTAGAACCCATCACATCCCGCAATCGCACCTTATATCCAAAATATATTGGTCAATCTTCCAAGCATATACTATATAGAAATAGATATCTATTTCTATATTAAAGCAACGCACGAGGTATCAAGTGAACCCAATTCCAATGATCCAAAGCCCCAAAATCACCCAACGATGCTGGATACCCCACATACGCCAATTCATTGGTCGACCCGGAATCCAATGCTAAGGGTGATCGCCCAGACCCATACGCCAAGCCCCAGAAGATGATTCTAATGCGCCATATTATTTATTTTAAGTCTACCATCCCATATGAATCCCGATTTGTTGGTTCTGTGCCCCGGCCTAAAGCTGATGATGAGGGATAAGCAGAGGTCAATGCAGATGCATAAGCTGATGTGTTAGCCGATGAGGTCGTAGCGGATGCGCAAGCTGAAGTAATGCCCGATGAGTTTCACGCTGATGTCCAAGCTAATGTATTGGCTGATGTGAATCCCTAATCTGATGCCGATAATTCAAAGGGAAATATATATAGTTACACTAACACTAGTTTCAATATGCTAATATAGAAATTGAACTGTAATACTAATTCTATGGAGCTTGGCTTAGCTCGACTGAATGTCTCAATGCTCGATCTTGGTCCACTAGGAATATATATATGAGGATAAGCTGCCTCAGGTCTAAAATATTAGGTATGGTGGGGTTATGCCTGGAGTATCTAATTCTAGGTCATCTGTGCCCGGAGTGTATAATTCTGTGTATGGGTGGGCTGGGATTGTGTATTTTAGGTGTGGTGTGGCTGGGGTTGAGGTTGATCGGACTTGTGATGCCTTGTTCTAGAGATATAGAGTTAGTATTATCGGGCCACGTGTTAGAAGGATCAGCATACGTTTCATTTCTACCTACCTCCCCCGCTGATCTACTTCTAATACTAATGGTCTTATGTGGTCTTATAGGATTACAAAGCATGGGCTGATATACCCAAATGTCCATGTGGCGTAAATCTTTTATCTCCTCCGCGGCTATACGATGAGCCTAAGGAAGGTCATCTCTCCCGATGCCAGCTCAGAAGAAGGTTTTTGGAGAGCACACACATATTATATTGGGCTACCATGCAGGACTTTTTATGCCTCACTTACGGGCTAGCACGTAATCGCATAGTGGTGGGTTGGCTTTACCGAAGGATATTTATATCGAACCTGAGAGCCATATAGTATATCTCAAAAGAGGTCCCGTAGAGTCATTGACTAAAGTAAATCTCGATAAAGCCATAGAATCCTCTCCCAGTATACATAGGAAAAGAGGCCTCTCAGAGATAACTTACATGGAGAGTTTCAAAAGGCAAAGCCACCTACACGAGAGTGAGGTTAAATCATCCTCCATATAATATTTTTTTATCAATAGGCTCCGCGCTTCTTCCATCTTGTCATCAGTTTCTGACTTGACAACTTAAACATAAACCTTATCATATTTCTATTTTATCTCCTTAATATACTGCAGAATCCTCTGCTTAGGTTCCACTAGGATGTCACTGTGCTTTTGGAATTTTTCCCATAATGCCTGGCACTTGAGGTGTAACCACTCTAATTTATCTATTTGTGCTCAGGCTTTAGTGACCCCAACATCAATGATTTGTGTCTCAGCCTCAGTGGTTGCCTCTTCCCACTTTTTTTCCTTTTCTTATATCGTCTCTGCTTCTGCTGTTAACTCCAACAACCCCTTCCTGTTTCCTGCGATCTGGAGCAGGGTTTCTATTGCCTTGGTGATTATGCTGCTTGGCTATTGGGAAATCTAAAAAGCCTTAGGAAGGTGAGGAAGCACCTCTGCAAAATTGGTTTATAGTTCCTCCCCCACCCTAAAAGCTTCTTCATGGACCTCTTCTTACCTCGCTTTTGCATTTGCAGTTTGTTTCTTTCTTCATTCTAGTGCCGCGGTGGTATCCTTTGCTTTCTTCTTCCTACGGTTCTCATTCTTTGTTGCGTGCTCCGCCTGTGTCCACAATGCCTCCTTTTGTGTCCTACCTTCTCCAACTATTCAGTAAGGCACAGGTTCTATATATATGCAACTCATTGATGTAGTTGTCCTTGTTTTTGAACCTGCCCATCATCTTTGTCGTCCATCTTCCACAGGTTTATAACATGTTACATTTGGACCGTGTCTTCCTTATGGACTTATTCCTCGATGATGGACACTTGTGGTATGCCGAAAGGTTTTTCTCTGCCACCTTCCGGCTTCGTTGACTCTATCGTGGATTCCTTTTTACCAGTTTGGAATTTGAAGTAAAAAACTAAACCGGAGAAAATAGAAATGTTGCCAACAGGTTGTAGACTGCGCTGACCTGGGGCTGAGGCAATGGCATGGCTAACGTTGAGGGTGTTGCAACTAGCATTGAGGGGGTGGACTCCTTAGGCCCAATTTCAGGGTGTAGACACAAGTCTTTGTCTATCACATCCTCTTGTTCTTGTTCCCCTAGGATGTTTACCCATCCAAATATTTATTTAAGGGACTTCACCAGGTTCCTGTCCAATGCCAACAACAGAAGATAAATAGAATCATATACAATCAAATATAGGAGCATGGAAAAGTTGGTCCAGAATGAGAGGATGAAGAAGGCCTATTACTCCTAGGGATAGGCCTCAAGTGAATAGTCACTTTAGGGTGCATGTCATCAAATGATATTTTGATTCTCATTTCCCCTCATAATGGTAAGGCAGTGAGTGAGGGTGAGAATGGACTGACTCCTATACGAGGTCTCACCCGAGGCATGTATTATTATTGCTTATTAGTTATGTACAGAATCTAAAAGTTGAGTAGAATCTTATTATTCATTCCTTAGCAGTTAATCACATTCAGTTAAGCAGAAATGCAACAATTCATGCACAAAACCAAACCAAAAATAAGATAATGAACACATCGTCAAGATATATGAAAATAACGAATAGATGTGCAGAAAAATCCTGGACTCCTCCCATTGTATTAAATAGATAAAGGAATACATCCAGGCCTTATGCCTTACATGCAACTAGAGTTATGCAGTCTCATAGTCAGAGCAATAATCCAGAGTATAATCGGCAGAGCTATCATAAGGACTAAACAACGCAATGTAATTAGCTAACCAACCGAACTAAATAAAAAACAAACCTTACATTACACCCTTGATCTCTATATATAGGTAGTTCAGTCAGTTATAGAAGATTCCAAAAGGTTCTGGAACTTGACAGTTGTAACCCACTCATATAAAAAGGGCTCTGCACCTTTAAGGAAAATGCATAGAGCACATTGACTCTACATATTCTACTTTCCTTCCTCCGCATACTTAGGCTTCTGTGGACTCAGGTACTTAGGCAAAAATGAAAAAAGGAGCCACAAAAAGACCTCGACCACTCCTTCCAATTCATCTCATGTTGGGTGGAGCGTTTATTCTTTGAACATGGTCTTGAGCTCTGGGATCTATTGGAAAGTTGCAGCTTTTCACTTACTAAATTATTAAAAGATAGGTTTCCAGGTATCAATGAATTCTTGTAGCTTTTATGTTAACTCTACCGTGGACGGCACCATTGTATTTTATTCTACTGGTGCAGTCTCTAGGAGAGATTAAAGTGAAACCTTAGTGCACTATTTCATGTTCATGTTCTGTAGGTGCTTCTTATAATCTCCAGGGCATCCTGCCTTAATGTGAGGCTTTGGGATTCCTCCATCTTGGTGATGCTATCAGATTCTAATGCCTCTGCACACACCCACTCGTACTGCTCCCTATACTGCTCTATCTACTGATAAATCTGTTGCTTGGTCTCAGCTATAATATCCTTATGATTTTTTCATTTATCCCATAAGATTTGGCGAATATATAATGCACAACTATTCTAAGCCTTCATTCTGAGACTACGCTTCAGCTATGGCGGGGTTGATGATCAACATACACCTTTTCTTGCACATGTTTGCTTTAGCTGCTGCTACTTGGGCCTCTTCCTGTGCTTTCTCTATGACATATCTCTTTTCAACTTAAAAGGCAGAATAAAAGGTGTCCCAAGAAGAGATGGATACAGGGGCCATCATTGAATAAGTCCCAGTGGAGACACTACCGCTGCTATGGAAATCGCATGGCCAGACCCGGACCCCCAGTTCGGGTGGGAAGCAGATGACAGATACAATTAGCATGATAGAACTGACTGAGGAGCAGGCAAAGGAATTGTTCAGGACCATGGGGGAAAAATATGGCTAGAAGGGTGGTTTGGGGGATAGTAGTCTGCATTTAGTGTCTATCTCCTTGCTGATGGTGTCCACACCCTCGGCCCTGGCCGTGCCCATCCCGTAGCCACAACCTATGACATTATACAATCTGGGAGCTTTTTTGCATGTTAGAGGCTTTGGGTCTAAGTTTGGTCTCTAGACGGGTCCCAAATAGTGGACAAATGAGTTGGTCGAAGAGAGAGGAGTTGCACCTGGGATCCTGGGGGGAGCCTTAACAATAGAATTAATCGACGAAGGAGAGTTGGTCGAGACGGAGCACACTCTAAACCTCTGGAAGATTTATCTTCCCGCCTTGTTGAAGCTCATTATAGAGTCATCGATAGAGATGGGGGACAGGTACCAGATCCAAGAAGATTGCATCAAGGAGCTGCAACTTCAATTCATGTAGCTGAAAGAACAGGTGGACGGTTTAGAAGTCGAAAAAATCCCTCAGAGTTCAGGTGGAGTGGGCACAGATAGTGCAAGAACAGTGGAGGAAGGAGTCAAGGAGGCTGAAGAGATCGCTGCAAGACTGGACTGGATGATAAATAAAGCAAAGGAGGCACAGGAAAGAGAAGCAGAGGTGCATGCACAAGCTGCACGGGCCCATGAGGAACTATCAACTTGCTTCACAGAAGGTATTCCTCACCACCTGGAAGCATTGGTGCCCACACAACAGGAATGTAGCATTATCACTAAGGTTACGCTGACTATGTGTTGAATCATAGAAAGCATAAAAGTATACTAGAGTCACCAGCCAATGCAGAAGCCAGAAAGGGAAGAGGACAAATGACAAGAAGTGGCTAGAGTTAAGATTGAGTGCAGGTCCTCCTTCCTAGTCACAAGAGCATCCTGGATGGCTCCCAATCCAAAGCCCTTGGGCATTTTATCCACTGTAGGTAATTCAGATGGCCCTACTCATTTTTTCCTAGCCCTCCTATCCCTTTTAAACTCATGGCCTTAGCCATTGGGAAGCGCTTAGCATATGTGAGGCTAACCTCACTTTATTCTTGTGTGATTGGTTGTGGTACAAGGCCCTCCTTTTATTGTTCCCATCCTCCGAGATGGGGAAATAGGGATCTTGCCATCTCATCCTCATATTCCTCATCTGCAAGGAAATCATCATAAATATTGGAAAACTCCTCATCTTTAGGGATAGTACCATAAGAAGCCTTTTCCTGCCTATGGTATAGTCTCATTTTCCACCAGGCACCCATCTTGCGCTTATCAAAATTGTAATCCACCGTTTCTTGCCTTCTATTTTAAGGCAAGGCAACAAAAAGATATATTAGCCTTGGTGATGACTGCATCATCTAGCCTATAGAATGTAAAGTATGGGGGGACTTTTTGCTTTCTTGCTGAGGAGGAGGAAAGGAGATATTCTTTTTTATAAGGAGCGGGCCCCTATATCCTATCCTTGCAATATTCTAAAGGAGCAAGCACCTAGATAAGGTTTAGTTTTATCCTGGTAACAGAGTGTGAAGCCCCAATCCCGGCAACATTCCTTATCGAATCGAGCATCAAAGTACCCTGCCCCCTTAAAAAGCTTGACATTCAGGACCAGAACTCTTCCCCCAAAAGCCTGAGCATAGTTCAGGACCAGCCCAGAAAAGAGAAATATAAGTGTTCTACCAACCCTTTATAGATAGACTAGCTGACCTGAACTTAGATATATCTTGGAAGGAAGGGCTTGCTTCGGTGGGTTCGCGCTTAGACCATTTGTATTTACTTTAGAAGCTGGAAGAATTACTGAAGTAGCACAGGAACCACCCACCAGTAGTTGTGGGATCGTGCGTGGGTGCATGGAAAGGCTGCTGGGATTATCGCAGAACGGACGTGTTGATACAGGGATGGTTGCAGACAGACTTTACACTTACCTTTTTATCTTACCCTTACCCTTTTTGTGCTTCAGGCTTCTTCTTTAAGAAATAACCTTCTACCTTTAGATGATTCTATATGAATAACCTTTTCATTTAGTCATATGCAGAGAAGTTACGGGCCCGGGATACCATTGATTGATTTGAAAAAGCCAATTTAATGCATACCAACACTCATATATAGCTTATTGTTCCGGGCTTCACCCGGGATATGCCTTATACTATTTTTTTTTTATATACGTAATTTCTTAATTTAGATTCTTTTGTATTCTCAGCCCTGAAGCGCGAAGAAGCGCTGCTTAACCGGCGGAAAGAACGACTACTTATAGAAACCTTGGTTAGATTGTAAAGGTCCTCCAAATGCACCCATTCCTCATAGGATAAAGGATTCCCCATAGGATTACTGGCGGATGGAAAAAAACTCCACTCCCCAGAGAAGGATTAGACACAGGGACATTAGCATTTCCAAACTGGAAAGCTAAACTAAAAACGGGTTAGAATAAATTCTAGTTGAGAGAGGTCTGGATGGAAACATAGTTTTTGACACCATGTTCCCACCGGTTACCATAGAAAGGTTTGGCATTCCAAAAGTAAAAGGGTTAGGTATTGTAGATGAGCCTGTTCCTCCCAATTTGAAGATACAGTAGCAGCCGAAACAGCCACTGACTGGGCAGGGATCACATAAGTATAGATCAAACATGATGGGAGGGATTGAGATACATTATATACCACCGGTTGGACACTGACTACAGGAATACTATATACGGGAGTAGTACTTAACAGGAGCAGAACTCACAGGAAGGAGTTGAACTCGCGGGAGTAGTGCTCACAGGAGTAGTACTCAAAAGAATACTCATACCTTTAAACTGGGCTACCGGGTTCCTACGAAAAGTTATTGACAAATGGTCGAAGTGACGAAACTTAGCAAACTCAGGACTCTGTAGATCTTCGAACGATGTAAAAGGGTTCACTGAAACAGTTTGAGGAACGTCCTCAACTCCTACCAAATAAGGTAATACTTTATTTAGGGGAGGGAAACCATCCCTCGGCGGATCTCTAGGTTGCCCTAAAGGTTCAGTGGTTTGCTATTGTTCAGTAGTCCTACTTTATTTATTAGTCTTGTGGTTTATAAGATTTTCAGTTTGGTCTTGGTCCCTTGACCTCTCGATAAAGTGCGAGTTAGCCTCCTCCGAGCTGGAGGGGTAGAAAAGTCTCAGGATAGAAACTCCTGAGTCTCCGAGAACAACGCAAATGGGGATAAGCCACTTTTAATTAGTTATAAATGTTAAGTTCGTAACTGACTCAACCTAAGGCCAACTATTAAAAAAAGCACCCACTAAAAAGACTCCTAAGAGATATAAGCAAGCAAACAATGAAACCTCCGAAGTGCCACTGACTTATGTGATGAAATCCCGAATACCCATCACACTTAGAAAGTTTCAGGCTATAGGTTAAATGGAAAGGCATTTACCCACAACTAATCCGTAAAGGACATCCAGGGGGGCAAGTACCGGTCGCAACCAAATACCCTCCCAAGGAGCCTAAATTGTGTGTTGCACGTCTGCCTTAGGTACCGGAAGTACCACCACTTCCAGTCACCTGGGTATAACCCTAAATAATAGGCCACTAAGTATACCACTTAAAAAACAAAACTCAGAAGGTAGCTTTGGTTGATCCAACCGCTTTCATATTGCCAAGCATGACTGTTGAGAGAGCAAGCACTCTACAGCCCGCCCCCCCTCACTTTAACGTAGTAAAACTGAGGGATAACCTGGGATGGGTTATAATAGTAGGGTAAGCCAAGTTGATCCAATCAGTCAAGCCCCCGCCCGGTCCAACCGCTTTCATATTGCATATAGAGTAAGCCAATAAGGTGTCTCCGCAAGGTCGGAGGAGACAAATAAAGACAGATCTCATCTTTAGCATCGTATTGAATACGCTCTTAGCACCATAGTTTCTTTAGCGCGGTGAATACAAATAGTGGTTAATCCTTAATAAAAAAATCATAGAACCAAACCCAGTGAGAGAATGACACGTACAGCTTCAGATCTGGGCCGATATTGTCTAGCCAAACCTTCTGAACGTTTGAGTGTCCAGTTCAAGCAGATCCAGGCATTACTTGGAGTTCCAACAGCCTAGCTGCCCAACCCATGGGGGAGCCCACCCTTACGGAACAGGACAGGAGTATAGGGGGCGTTCTGTAAAATACTTTTCAGTACCTTGGGATTCGAACCCAAGTTCCAGATGCCTATTTAAGGATCTGGAATTCCAACATTGTGCCCTACGATTACTGACAATAGGTTATTGTCTGACTGTAGATTACTCACTTACTCTGACTTACCCTCTTACCCTAGGTGTTGCCTTATAACTTGCCTGAACTCCGATAGGTAAAAAGAAGTTGACCTAATCTAATTAAGGTCTCCATTTAATGGATAAGTCTCCGTTAACGGAGTGGACTCCGTTTAATTAACTTCGAATGGGACTGACTTCGAATGGGGAGGACTTATTCCTTCGATTTCAGAGAGAGAGAGTACAGCAAGAGCTTTGGAACGTAAAGGGCAAGAGCTTTAGAACGTAAATTCATGGCTCACCCACGAATGAAACTCTAGATCGATTAATGACCCACCCACAAACAACGTCGTTGGCATGCCGCTATCAACGTCGGCCTTCCCAACCTACGCCGTTGGCATGCCGCCCTTCCACACCTACTTCTTTAAACTAGCACTAATGTTCTGGATGAACAGTGAAATATCATAGGTAATAACATCTTAAATGAGGCAAGGAATTATCTATACTCTTTCCCTTTAACTGGGACAAGGACTATGATTATAATCGCCTACTATTCCCAGGCTGGTAAGATAGCCCCTCTACCTCCCTAAAGGCCTATTTAAAAGCCCCCCCTCCCCACTGTGCGCCTTTAGGATATGGGTACCAGACAGATAGAAATACAAAATACAGAACTCTATCAGTCTCAGTCCCCATCCCAGTAGCCCTGTCAGAATCTGAATCTGAATCTGTCCCTTCAGTCCTTTGCCTGTGGTACCTTGTTTCCCTTCAGTCCAGAAAGATGTCCCTTCAGTAGCTGTAGCAGTAGCAGCAGTAGTAGACATAGCACTAGCAGCTTTAACAGACATATCACCTACCTGCCAGCTATCATCCCTGCTTTAGCCAGCTATGATCCCCGCTTTAGCCAGCTATGAAGCCATGTCCCAGATGTCAGATAGGTGGATAGATTGTAGCAGCGTGGTCCCCGTTTTATTGAATTACTTTTATATTGCTTAGGGCTGCTTCGGGCCTCTAAAAACTGTAGGGCATACATCCAATAGCACATCCAAACGCAATAAACGCCTACCTATACCGATCCCATGTCCATGTCCAAGGCCAGGGCCTGGATTATTCCCAACCGTAGCATGTCTACAACCAACACCACAGAACCATCCCTTATTTATGCGCAATCAGCTCTATTTGTACCTTATCCACATACATACCTAATTCCGTAAATAGAAACAGACAAACAGGGTGGAGTGTGAGCCTTAAGAGATCGAGAGTAAGCATTGACCAGGGCCATCCATTATTCCTCAGAAGCTCCCACTAGTCCGCTCCAACCCCACTATAGATATAAAACTTCCCCCACCCACAGAATAAGAGCTTATACCCCATATTCCAGGCGGCTCACCAGACAAGGGAGGTTAAACTCACGCAGTGTATTAACTATCCGAAGTCAAACTCATTGCAGGTGGAGGAATATGAGAACCATAGGACGACCAAACAGAGGATAAGTTGCCCTATATAGTTAGTAGCTGGCGTAGAACATCGTTATCTGACTAAATAGGCTAACCTTATAGTAGCGGGCTTAAACGCTTATACCAAGCTGGATAGAAATAAAGTAGATTACATATGAGCACCCATACTGACACGGATAGATTTCTCGATGGATAACTAGGACCATATACCAACCAGTAACCCATACCAAGGCATCCATAGATTAAAACATTAGATGAGCCCCATACCAGCGTGAGAAACGGATAGCGGAGAGCATGCCATCCTGTAGGCATATATAGTAGTTGAGCTTGAAATTAGTGAATGTGCCAGCATAACCTAAGCGTGGGAAAGACATAGGGATGGAGCTCTAGACGGGGTGGAACAAACTCCCTAACACGTGGGTAGGACCTGAGACAGAGAATAGCATCTATCGAAGTGTTTTAAAGTGTTTCGGAAAGGGCAGTAAAGCAAGACAGTAGTAAAGGACAAGGCAAGACGCGAGCGAGGGAAACAAACGAGGGTACCGTGAGTGACTACGGGGTGGCCTAAGGGATGAACCGAAACGAAGACGTTGGGATAGAATTGATCAAATGAAGAGAACGATTAGATATAATAGCAGTGTTTATTTCCCTCTCAGTTCCTTATCGTAAGAGAGAAATGACAATCAATATTATGTACGATGCAACCAATGTAACTCCGCTGCACCATTTACTAGTCACATGCAGGGACCTTACCCTATGAATTGTACTCAACGAGCAGCCCATACCAATGAGTTCACATGTGGAGAACACCAATGAGATGGAGCCTACTTAGTAGATTTCATTATGCAGTTTATGTGATGGGACTTATATTTAATTGCCTTCGTGCCCCTATCATATTTAGATAAGTGTGGGTATAATGACATGTTACGACTTGGACCTATCCACCCATGTTACGGGGGACCCATTAAGGTGCTTTCATTGGTCAAGGTGATCATATAAATTTATCTCTCTGCGTAAACAGCGAATCATTACATACAGAATTACGTCCTCATTGACGAATCAAATCACTAGCTAATTACAAGCATCATTAACTCCAGAAGTCACTATCCAAATTGAAGCACGCCTCGTATAATAAGCAAATTTCTTTATTTTATAGTAATCTGTTTTTATTTCTTTTTAGTTCAGTAAAGGAGATAAAACAAAACATTTCCTCAAAAAGAGAAAAAGGATAAAAGACACATTTCATGCAGGGAATAACACAGGTAAATCAAACTCTTCTGCGTCTTCCTACATATTCTCACGTGGTAGCACCTCTTCTATACCAGAGCAGGTGCGGTGAGGATCTTATCTCCATTACACCGGTTTAAGTCTTATATTAGTATTCAGAGAGAGATATCTTCTATGCAGTAGGCTTGTATTTAGAGACATTAGATAAGAGAAAGCAAGAAGTATGCTATGAAGTCATCAGTATGAGTAAGTCTTATTAGTATTACAAGTAAGTCAAACTTGTATTAGTCGCATAGTAGCCATTACATTTGATAGTAGCCAGTAGGAATTCTCTCTTGGAGCACCAAGCTTCAAGAGTAAGTAGGAAAGATACGTGGTATCAGTTTATTAGACAAATGAACACTAACTCTATATAGTACATACAATCACATAATAGATTTTTCCCTCAGCATAGTTATTTCCAGTTATCCACCCAGCATTATAAGCCCAGTAACACTCTATTAGTCGTAGGACAATCCAATCATCCTTAGGCTCCTTATGGTCTTGTTTTATAATAATATAAACTAGGAATGTAATAACAGTTTCAACTAGGTTTTTCCGGTCGGAGTTGCTTGCCCCAAAGCTCTGGATAGAGAGAAGATAGTGAGGCAGGGCAGCTCGCCTGGCAAGGTTCTAAACGTCTATAATGCATAGTCTTAATCGTTAAATAAGTATAATGCTTGCTCTTATTACCATAAGTCATCGAGAAATCACCGCCTTTGACTCGAGAGAGAGGGCCTTCCTGCCTGAGCAGAGTTAAGGACTAGAGCTTGAAGAAGGGTTGGTCCCTTTTGAAGCCCTTATTTATTCCCCAAGTTGGGGTGATTCACAACACGTACCTCATCCTTTTCTTTGGTCGAGCAACTAAACGTACTTTTATTTACTTGACTTACTTACCGGGTGAAAATGAGAGGTAGGTCCGGAACTTGATCTTTATCTGTGACTATGGCTAGGACTGTGTTTGGATCACGAAGGTCTCTATCTGGATCTTGGTCTCGATCGTATGTACAAATTCTCGGAAAAACACTTTTCATGGCTAAAAGGGGTGTACAAAAACCTGGAACACGCTATCAATGTGCAAAAGATTGGAAAAAGGTATGAAAGGCTGGTTAGGTACATCATAGATAAAGCCATATATGCCCCCCAAGCATGGATATAAATCACGATCTAAAGAATCTGGATCTCGCTCTCTAACAGTACATCGACTCTCTAAATTAAGGACCTCAATCTATATACGTATATCTTACTGAAGCTAGCTGTAATGCCGCTGGGTCTACTGCTCTTGCTGTTAGATCGACTGCTTCAACGGTAGGTAGCTTCTGGATATTTATATACTGGACCACCTGGAACTGCTCTTGCGTATTGAACTGCTCCTGCTTCTTTTGTCCCCGTATCTGCTGCTACTGCTCAGTCAACTCAGTCAACTGCGGAAACAACTGCCTCTTCAACGCGTGCTTCAATTGGCTCTGCTGCTGGTAAAGGATCTACTTCCTTTGCTCCAACTACCCTTGCCTTTGCATCTGTTCTATTACCTACCTCTGCTTTTACTGCTCCTAGTGCTGCTTTTACTTGATCAATTGGATCTGCAACTGGAGGATATGAAACAACTGGCTCTGGGTCAGACGCATCAAGCTATCGATCTTTAACATCATAATCTGGATCACTAAGGTCTGGATCTGGACCACGAGCATCATAACCAGGCTATCGATCAGGAACATCATAATATGGTCCTGCTCCTGCCACCTTTCTTTCTGCTGCTTCTTGGTAAGTAACTTGCTCTGTTGCTGGTAGTGGATCGGATACTATTAATAGGATGCTGCTGATGAAACTATTGATGCTCCAGGTGGTGCTACTGGATCTGCTTCCCTTGCTTATGCACCTGTCCTTGTTTACGGATATGCTACTGTAGCCTCTGCCCTAGCTGTCTCTGCCCTTGGTGGCGTTGCTATCTTAGCTGCGGCTGGTGCAACTTATGCTGGATCAACGGCTTCTATGACTGAACCAACCGAACCAACCTCTGCCTCCGATGCCTTTGCTACTCGTGCTGCTTCAACAGATGCTTTCACTCGGTAAACTATATATGATGCTGCTGGATCTACTGAACCAACCAAATCGAAAGAATAATAAGAATAATAAAAGGCAGAATCACAAGCATAATCACAGTCAACTGAATCGACTGACTCAACAGAATCCACTGAACCATCAACGGAGTGTACTGCACAATCTACTTAATCAACAGCCTAATAAACTACTGAACCAAGATCTGGATCACGATCTCTATTCTTTACTTCTCTTGCTTCTGGATCTACTTATGGATTATTGACTGGTTAAACTATATCTACCTTTGCTTCTGGTTCTTATGCTGGTGCTATAAGTGCTTATGTTTGATCAACAAGATAAAAAGCTGGGTCTCGATCATCTGGAACATCATAATCTGGATCACTAAGGTCTGGATCTCTACCAGCATCACGAACATAAGGAACTGGGTCTCATTATGGATATGGATCTGAACCCGGTGGCTTTGGAACGAATATTCGACGCATCGGAGCAAATTGGAATGTGCCCTTCAGCAATGCACAAGATATCGCAGCCAAGCGCTCTTTCAATAGACCTGAAATAGTTTTACGCTTTATTGCATGCGTCATCAAACCTGGTTTTGCTTGTATCTCTTCGTAAGCGAAGACCCGGTTGCCCAAGTAGAATTAGATCCTTTATGTTACACTTATCAGTCAATGCTGCATAACAGACTAATTAGACGCTTACGTCACACTTATAGTTGAATGTTACATAACGGACTAATTCAGGAGCACTAAGGAAGGATATTTCTTATTTACTTTCTTCCCCTTCCTGTGTCAGGCTTCGCGCTCTCTCCCGATGGGGTGAGGTTACGAACCCGCTCGACCTTAGGGAGGAGGGCGGAGCCGCTCGACCTTAGGGAGGAGGGCCGCCATCGTTCTGAGCGGCTCGTTTATCGATCTCCTAGCGTCAGATCGACGGGTTCGTCTCCTCACCCCCTCATCCCCTCCGTCCTCACCTTCATTCTTCCGGTGAGCCATCCTCCCTCTACGCTCTCTTACCTCCCTAAGCGGGGATAGGGAAAAGTGGAGCAAACTCCGAGGAGAAACTCCAATAAGTAAAAATTAAGTTTACAAAAATGCCTTATTGGAGTTCATTTTGCTATGGCATCCCTTGGGTATTCTGTATCTCCCCTCGGGATTATAGCTTCGCTTTTCTCTGGCTTTGCAGAGTAGGGCATCTTTCCTTTCTTACTTATCTGGCTGGAGGGATACTACTGATTTAATGACTTCTCTGGAGGGGTAGGTTGGAGTCGTGTTGGAAGAAAGCTAGGCAGATTCTATAGGGAAGCGCGGGCGGGTGTAGGGCAGCAGTGTAGGGCAGTGTAAGGCAGCTTTACTTTTATACGATTAAATCCAGTAGAGTTGTGAATCCAGTCGAGTAGAGTCGAACCAGTGTAGAGTTGCTCAAGTAGAGTAGAGTAAAACAGTAGAGTTGACTCGATCTATTAAGTTTCATCGACCAATTTTTACTTCCGCTAGTTGAATTATTGAAGAGGCGGGCGGGATAAACTTCCACAAAGCAAAAGCAAGCAGCACAGCAACCAAGCAGCCTGAGCCTTAGCCCAATCTTTATTACTTACTTGGCTATACCAACACAAGGAGAAGGCAGTCAAGGGGGGGGATTCCGTTGAGCGTAGCGAGCCCCCCGAGACGAGGACAGTACTTCTCTGGACCTTAGGACTTCCGCTAAGTAGAATAGATATACCCGCTATCTACCCCGGCTATCCATTTAAGAAATCTATTGATTTACCATTTATTCACACTTATTCATACTCTTTCCTTCTAGTCTAATTACTCACTCTATCCAGGCACTACTGCTACCCAGGCTATATACTCAATCTATAAATTGAATTACTTGGAAGGTAGGGTTAGATCTATGCGGATGTGATAAACTTTCGACTTAGTCGGATATTGGAACTTCCTGCTAGCTTGGGCAGGTGTGTGTGTGGTGTAGGTGCTTGGTCGTGCTAGCTTGGTGGTGCAGTGTGTTTGTGGTTTTGGTAGGCATTCAAAGAATATAACAATGGGCTACGAATCGTTCGAGAGCCCCCTCAAGCTAGGATGTGTCGTTTGTGGTCCTTATCTCGCTTTTTTATAAACAACTACTTAGCGTAGTTTCTAAGGTCTTACTCCATGGAACTCACTATAGTTAACAAAAGGGTCTCCTCTTTTTTAAGGGCAGGCTCCGACAACCTTTCATATGTAGGGTGGGGAGCATTAGCCACACACAATAAGAGTAATTGTTTATCAATAAAAGAATGAGTAGTGCAATCTTAGTTCTAATTAATGCTGTCGATCCACTCGAGCCAGGTTGTGATGTCAGAGCTTGGCTTTGATACTCGGGCTGGGTAATAATATACTCGGACTTATCCACTATGAGACTCGCATCTCTACGAATTTTTTCATCTCTACGTTCTTGCCATTTTCATAATTTTTAATCTACGCCCTCCCTCACCTTTCACTACCTTTCAGAAGGAGCCAGTCCCACAGAAATAGGAAGGCCGCCTTGTGAACCCCGCCAAGTCCCAGGATTGCTTTGGTTGGGAGGACAGGATTTTATAAAAAGCTCTCCCTCGTATCTCGGTCTTCGTCTTTCGTCTTCGTACCTCACCTTCCGGGTCCTCAGTCATGGGGGTTAGAACAAAAATGCAAATGATAGTTTGAGGTGCCCAAGTAATATCCATCATCATTGGATCAAACTAGATTTTCCTTATTGAAACTAGACACTTTATAGAGCGGTTCTACAATATAATCGAGATATCGCCAAGCGTTGATCAAGCCTGCGTAGTTCTTGCCTTCCGGATCTACCGTAGCCCACCTAGTTGAGGTGAGTAGAACGAGGGTCATTTATTAGGTAGGAGTCTTTGTTTTATGAGCTTTGATTCCCTCCAAAGTTAGCATTTCAAAGTGGTGGGCATGCTTGCTTCCTCCCAAAGTGGGGGCACGCTGGGGCCTACTTACAAAGTGGGCAGTCTGGTAGACAAACAGCCAACAGATAGATTTAGAACCATAAGGAAAGGGACGTGCAGAACAAAAATAAAATGCATATCTCATATATGATGCCAGTGACTTTATAGCTTTATGGCGAGTGGATACGCCTTTGAATAAGCTACACCCTCTGGAGCAGGCAACAAGTAGCCTTGATGCAGATTTAGCGAAACATTCTAATTTCACATTCTTATTTATATAAATCTTCTTTTCAGCCGGTCCAAGACATATGGATCCCGGGTAAGAAAATGCATTTCTTATTACTCAATTTTAGCATTTAAGGATAGTTCTCTATTATTCCGGGATTTCTTAGATCGCTTCTTTATAAACTTTCTCCTTGCTAGATACCTATTCTTTACACGACTTGAGCTTACACGTCGGGTTATTCATTGGGTGGAAGGCCCCCCGTCCCTGAAGTGTAGGAGTTTTCGTATTTTTACAAGCTAGAAGGAAGATAAGTTAGGAACTACCGCCCCATAAGAGTGGTTAGAATAGGGTTTACACTGCTTACTTTATGTTGACCCGCTATAGAACATTTCCCCTTCTGATTTTACCGCTTAAATAGGAGGGCATAAGCATATAACCTTGCGGGTGGTTCGTTGGTTGGTTGGATCGCACAGCTCTATGAGCTTGGAATATTCACTACCGCTTGCTTCCTTGTTGCTTGTTGATCGCTTTCGCTTGACTTAAGGAAGAAGGGATAAAGAGAATCCCTGTTCAAATGATCGCTTCGCTTACCGGGATTACCGCTTGTGTGTTTTTGATCGCTTTCGCTTGCCTATATGAAGGTAATTATTGCTAGTGCGCCATAATCCATCATTATAGCCCTTCCCTCCTTATTTATTCCTCGCAATCTTTCCTTGAAGTGGTAAATGCAGAAATAAAAGTGAGCATATCAAAATGATAGAGAGATAATGCGAATGTGGCCTATCAATATGGGAAATGAAAGAGACTAAGACGCCGATATATACTAAATTTCACAGTTTGGATTGCTAAGTGGAGGCGTCGCCTCAAATAAAGTAAGTGCCTTACCCTATACGCTCCTCTATCTGCCCTGACGAAGAATAGGTGAGGTCCAAGGCTGGAGGTCTACTAAAGGTGAAGTCATAGGTTCCCAAGGCAGAGTTCAAGTCTGTTCCCAAGGAGATAAGTTGGGTTCCTTTCCTCTCGTAGGTCATAGGCATAGGGTACCAAGTCTATTCACCTCAATGCAGCAGTCTCATTCCCACAAGGTTCCATTAAGCCCGGGCGATATCCAAATAGCAATTACAAAAGGCTATAACTAGTGGCTCTAGGCAATTAATGAGAACTTACTATGAGTGCCTTAAGCCTTAGTCCGTGTCAAGAAGTGGGTACTTTAGTCCAATCTTTTAGCCAAATAGACAAGCCTAACCTTTCCAGCCCTGTCGGTGCACTAATCGGTGGAATGAAAGCCCAAGAATCGGACATTCCAACAGATAAATAGATAGCTTTAGAAAGTACGGAACCAGACAGAACCCCCGAGCAACTCATAAACAGGCAATGGAAAGGTGGACACGTAACTACTTCCTTCATTAATTAATTAAAGGGTGAGCCTTTCTTGTCTGTTTCCCCTCCAACGCACGCATCCTTATGCGGGAGCGGTGGGCCCATGGAAGGGCTGAGCATCAATATAAAGCCATTTTCATTCCCATTCATAACCGAAAAGCATCGCAAGGCAGCGCAGCAAGCACCCGAAGGTCTAGTTGGACCTTTCATAATCAGGTGGGTGGTTCCTGTTCCTGGTATGCCGGGACAAAAAAGACTTCACTCTTTTATACTGGTATTGCCAGTAGATAGACAGGGAAACAACTGGCTGATATGATTGATTTACAGCCCCTAATCCTCATTGATTGAATGACAGGCACTGGTCTCGAAAGAGCCTACCGCCATTCCCTCCCTAATGACCAAGCTAAGCTAGAACTCAGGGAAGCGTGCAAACCTAGCAAGCAACAGAGCAATGGGCCTTCTTTCCGGGGCATCTAGCTAAAGAATAAGTATGGGGCATCCACTAAAGAGAAAAAATCCTGGGGTTAATGTCTAAATCTGGACTGAAAAAGGGCATGTGCTACTATCAAGCTATGTTATGCGCTAACGGACGGGCAATCATTGCAGTGCTATGCATTTTCAACTGGCACTGGAGTATGGTGCTAACTGGAGTTACAATCAATCATTGAATATCTCCTAAGAATAATCCGGCAAGCAGACTGAACCAACCCGGCGATCCAATCAATTGCTAATGCTTGCTATAAACCCCGACATGATCTGATAATTTTTAGTGAGTTTGAAACGATTTCTATTCCTGTCTTTCTATCTTTTTCTCTTTATCTTGATCCAGCGCCACCGACCAGCTAAAGCTGAAGCTAACCCACTTCCATCCTGCCTGGAGATCTATCTATAGTTTTCTTTTTGGGGCGGGAATGTCTCTCAATAAACCACCTGTCCTCTCAGCCATTGCCTCCCTTATAGGCTTGTCTCTGAGGAGGTGCAGTTAGCTTGTTGCTTGTAGAACTCTTGGCTTCCAATATAAATAATAGCCTGGCTTGGTGAGCAAACACCAGCCGGCTTGCTTGTTAAAGAGAGCTGGGGTGCCCTTTATGGTTCAGTCTATTTCAAACAGTTGGATTATTTGTGGTGTGTCCAATGCTTGTTGGGATGCGAATCGGACTAGACCAATTAATCGCGGGGCGTCCAGTAAGGCAAAATCTTAATTTGCTTTAACCTTTGGTAACTAATAGTTGGTTTGCTTCCAAATGTGAAGCATTTAATCAACCTACTACCGATGGTTCTCCCATCATATGCTGTAGACGATAATATCATGAAAGAACAACTAACACAAATTAATAGATGATGGGCTTGAATACAGGGTTCATAAGGCTTTGCAATGTAGATGGGAGATTTGTAAGTCCAAAATGATTACCACGAATTTGTAATGGTTCCTCGTGTGTATAGAATGTTGTTTTGGAGATGTTTCCCTCGTTTATACATATTTTATGGTATCTTGATTAGATTTCTAATTTGGGAAATCAAAGATACTTCCCCATGCAGCAATTTATCTAGCAGATTTTTCATTACTGGAATAGGAAATTGATGCTTGAGTGTTCTTTTATTGAGCTATTAATAGCCGTCCACAAGCATTCACCAAGGAGTGCTTTTTTTCTGACCATAACTATTATAGTCGAGACTGGACTTTTACTAGGCTGAATGATACTTGTATTTAGCATCTCTTAATACCAGTGACTAAATCTCATTTTTGTTTTGTATCATAGGGGGCCCACAAAAAGTTAGGAGGTTTACTTCTTGGAACTAATTGAATTGCATAATCGTGATTATGCATGAAAGGAAGCCCTATTAGGTTATCTTGGAATACCTTTTGATGCTTATGTATAACGGAAGTTCAAGAGATTGTACCTGCTGCTACCCTGATGTTTAGATCTAAATTCCCGCCCGCAGCAGTAGATATGAAGCCGGTTACCCAGCAGCAGTGGTCAATTCAGTAGGTAAATGTGCGCTTGCTTTTATGTACAATGCATGTGATCAATCAATGTTGTACGTAGATTCACCCTTACCTACGGCATTTACAAAAGTAAGGGCAAAAGCATATCCAGTATATCTAGCACCAGCATCAGTAATGGAAGCATCTAAGTCATGAGCTGAGCCAGCACCACCAACAGCATAAGCATTAGGTAACATATGTAGTAGTAGTTGATCCAGTAGATTCAGTAGATGAACCAGTACCCGTATCTCCAGTTTAACAAGCAGCTTAGCCAATAGTTTATTGACCCAGTCGTAACAGTAGTAAACAAGTTGATGAAGCAGAAGATCGAGATCCAAACCCCCGGAAGCATATACAGTAGCTCCTGTCGTAGATCGATACCCAGTATCAGTAGCAAGGTAAGCACCAGCAGTAGCAGCAGTTCTAGGGCCAGGTTCAGCAGCTGTTGAAGCCGTTGACTCTACAGCTATTGAATACCCCATAGCGTCTTAAGTAGCATGGGCACAGGCATCTAAGCCAGAAACTCAAAAAGAAAAGCTAGGGTAGCAGAGGCAAAGGCATAGACAGTTTACTCGATAGATTCAGTCAACTAAGCAAGAGATTATGCTGATTAACCATATCCAGTGCTTGATCCAGCACCGGCAGCATATATAGCTTATCCACCAGCAGCATACGTACCAGTTGTTTATTCTGTTGAAGTAGCACTCGCAGTTGTTTATCCAGCACCAAATAGACGTCTATTTGATCAATACCCAGGCCCAGGTGCATAAGCATATCCAATATAATATTCAGTACCAGTAGCAGCAGAGTAAGAAGGAAGCAAGGGTAGCAGCTTACCCAGCATCATTTCTTTGAATAGCATTTGCATAACCAGCTCCAGGTGCAGCATCAATAGCAGTGGCAAAGCCAGCAACTCGCCTTGCATTTATTCCAATAAATAGTTATCGAACTCGTGGCATCTCTTCATGCCCCAGCATACCTTCGCTCAATTCCAGATCCAGAACCTATACCCGCCCTTTCCTACTATTAGAGAGTAAAAGCCCCATTCTACATTATTGGATAATGAAATTGCTCCTTTTGGGGGGACAACTAATTCCTCATCGGCACATGGCAGTAACTCATAGCTTTTCTCATTGAAAGGAGGTCATTGGTAAACGATCATAGTTGATCATACCCATAAGGGCATTTACAGAGAAAGAAAGGGTCCCAATAGCACATAGCCGCCTAGTAGTTGTAGCCAAACAGTAATACCTGGTCTCATTTACGGATTATATATTCCAATTCATTACTCTAAATATAGAGAAATAGAAAAATATAGAAAGATATTTATATTTATAGGGGCATGCAGTGAACAGCTTCTGCAGTGGGTGACACGGGCTTAAGTGAATTGTTTCAGTGAATGGCTTCGGTGAACACCTCTGAGCCGACATGAACGAGGCATTACTCTTATGATGCACTTGGTGATGAAGATAAGGTAGGTGACAGACACTGAGTGAAATCACGCTAGTTAGAGAATACCAGTCAGCCATGGCAAGTGGAGATTGTGGAGTGATACCGGTTAGTGATCGATTAATTGCCCACATACGACAGAGGAGTGGTCCTGGAAGTATCACTAGTTAGTTACTGTGATTTTTTTTATTTCACACATTTACACAGGACCTAATAGGAGACTAAATACTACAGCTATTCCTTACAGCAACACTTATAGGAAGTAGTATTCAATAAGCTACAACGTATAGCTATAAAGTCCTCATTGAAGACACGTACACGTAACACGTAGAGGTGGTTACATGATGAGGTTACATATGGAACTACACATAGTGCTACAGGGAGGGAGGTGGTCGATGCTTGATAGTGATTAATTTATTGATTGATAGCCCACATCTTCCGAGATAGGCGATGCCAGGACTCGAGCCAGGATTATACACAAAAGTGGAGGGGCGTAGCGAATCTACTCCTAAAGATATAAGGCGATCATAATAAGGTACATAAGAAGTGTATTAAGAAAAGGGCCCTTTCGCTGCATATGAAAAAGAACATTAGGTGGGGTGCTAAATAAAAAGAAAAAACGAGGATGCGTAAGCAGGCTCGACCATAAGGGAGAGGAACGGAATTAAAAAAAAATATAGATATATAAAAGGGTAGAATAACTAAAATGAAATATATCGTCTTATTAATAAAACATGCCCTTCAGGAAAGTTCCCTATGATTCCCAGGTGGTGATCACTCAATTTAGGTAGATTTGAATGCCGGGAATAAATACAATAGGTAAATACAAGGGGCGATGCTGCTACTCAATGCTTTGACTCTATGCTGGCTTGTAATCTCTTGATGATGGAGGGGCTCGACTTGGCTTGGCTTGGTTACTAAACTTTTATACTCGAGCCGGATGGGATAGCGCCTACCGGTGAAAACAGCCTTATTAAATCTTTTTCGTCTCATATAAATTGCTCTTATTGCGGGGACAAAGGAATCCCATTGGACAATGGATTTTATTCTTTATTAAATAGGCGATGGCGGCCTGTTGGTCGAGCGGCTCCTATCCTCGCCCCTTGAAATTCATTTCTTTTTTATTTTCTTTTCTTTATCTATTCCCACCCAACCTTGCCCTTGCCCCTCCCTTTATCAGACTTAGAGAGTAGAGTAGATAGAACCCATGCCGCCATACGAGGAGGAGACAATGGCTAGACATACGTGTTGCTACAGTTAAGGAGTTTAATTAGTGGATGGGGCAAGGAGGGGCAGTGGCAAAGAATCAATGATCCATATTTTATACGCTATTGGATATAGTAGATGTTGTTGGATTGTCCCATCTCCAATACGTGCGCTTAGTAGTAGAGTAGTAAACCCCAGATAAATTAGTCCCATTGGCTTATTCCCATCCCCTCTAAAAAGGAGAACTTGGCACGAACACGTACTTTCTTGCTGGGCAGCACAGCGGAGAACTGCTGGTCATGTATAAACCAACTTATTTCATTCACAAAAACTGGTACCGCATGGACAACCCAACCACACATCTAGGGCACAGGGAATTTACGGTTGATCACGCTCAACCGGTGTTGTACCTGCTGGCGGCAAAAGAGAAAGATGAAGAGGTGGTTTATCAATATAGCTTCATCAGTAGTCCCTGGTCTCATGGAGTAAGGCCTTAATGGAACCAACCAGACAAGCATTGAAGAAAAAACCTCACCCCTATCCCTGCCTGGTTTTCATGGCTCAACCAACCTCCCCCCTTGATTTAATAAATACTCTATCCCGTTTACAGAGTACCTTTCCTTTGTGCGTATGAAGCTCCACAGGTGAATTGTATATGATCGTATATAAGAGCATGATTAACTGTATCTTGGTGTTAGGGGGTAAATAGAAAATCCATTTTATTGCCCCGATAGCTCATGATGCCTCGGACCTATCAAAATGAGGTTGTTACTTAGGTTAGGCAAAACGCCAAACGATAAGGATTTGTAATTGAAGTGAAACTCAACTTATTGTTGCCTGGGCCCAGGGAGGGATTCTATTTTCAATCAAGATTGTATGGCATGGCACATAGCCTTATGTATATGCTCGTGAAGTAACCAACATGGCTCCAAAGACAATTAGGTCAATTTCCTTATATGACCGGACAATTATTGATTATTGCTAGTTCAACGTGGATATGCGAGAGTTTGGTCGAGCCTAAATATTTCTACATGCCCCTAGGCTAGGGGAACTTACTTAAATGGGAATTGTCAGTAATAAAAACACAACTTGATTTACTCCGAGGCGAGGATAGGAGGATATAATCATTGTCCCCCAAAAAGTAGATTATTTGAATAGACAAAACAAGCAACTTGTCCAACCAAACTTCTTGTTGTGTCTGCCCTGACAGATAAATGCACGAAAGATATCGCGGTGGAACATTATGCATGCCCCAACCTATGGAAAAAACGGGTTGAATATAGCTAGAACCTCTTTTCTATTCTCATAAGCTTTTTCTAATTGAAAAGAACCCAACTTTTAGTACCCGGTGCCTGAGGAGCCCGAAATATAGAATGCCATGACTGAACAAGCCGATTGGGCTTTAGAACATATACCCTCTTTCTTTATGGATTTTATTTTCAAGTTATTACATATATAATAATAATTTACCTTCTTTTCCAGGATATGAATTGCTTTCTGAATCCACCAACTCTTACACTTAGTTGCCTGCCTTGAGGGATGAATGAAATGGCAGGACGGAGCTGCTGGGTCATGGCATGGATCCATGGCTTGGCTGGATTATGGTCAATCAGAGAGCCTTGTTGGACGGGCTTCACGCATTCCATGGATTACACTGAATGAATTAAGCGCTTACTTAGGAGTTACTTTTACTTACCTTCTTTTAGAATAGAAGCACCAGATGGATTGGATGGATGATTGCCTTACCCCTTCTCTTTATACCGTCACCTAGGACGAGGGAGTACCTTACCCATTCAGTCAGCCTCAAAAAGAGACAAGGAATAGCTGTAGGGTACGGCACTATGATCAGACTCTTTAGACCGGAACCCTAGGAGCATAGCATGGAGTGCTGCCCAACACATGAATTGATCTTAGAAGCAGAAGCACCAGATGGATCAACATACTACTACTCAACATACTTACCAACAACTAACACACATAACACTTCTTCGTATCCACTATACGCCTTATATTAGCGATACAGCTTCCTGAAACTTGGATCTATCAGGATTTGGACGGAGAAAAAATAGAACCACTATATTATCCCATTTTAGAGTAAGGAGCTTCGGCGTTAAGCGCTTTTTTCCCTTAAGCTACTCTCCTCGGCGATAAGGCGTTTTGGTGCCTCAATGGGGTCTTTATTCTTGGCTCTTCTGCCAATAGCACTAGCTCACTCACTCTATCTAGTCTGTCTCTTTGGGGCTCCTTCCTACACCAATGAAAGCCAAAGTATATCTGAAATCACTAATAAAGGTCTCGGCGATAAAGCCTTTTTTAAAGTAAGAAAAACTCATCTTTTACTCATCGGCGATAAGGTGTTTTGGTGCCCAAATGGGGTCCTCTTGGCTCCTCTGCCCAGAAGACTACCTCAATCTAGCTAGTTCAGGTAAGGTTCGGAAGTATTTTAATTAGGAGCTTAGAGAGGGGGGCATTTGCATTTGGTTCCGCTGAGACTGAATCCAAGCCAGAGAAACTGCTGGTTGGGGAGAGTGAAAAGAGTTGCTTTCCCGCCCGCATCGGGGATAATTACATATATAAAAATTAGGATAGATCTATTGGCGCTAATTGTCCTTCCTTTTTGTAGTTAAGGCTCTCTCTTTCCTTTCCTTAGACGTCTTCATTTAAAGAAAAGCTCAAGTGAATAAAATCGTTCACAGGCCGGGAGGACGGGATTGAGGGTGGAAGGCCTAACCTAAGGTCTCCCTCAAGGCAAGAAGAGCATGTGGTTTCGTGGTTTGATTCTGTAAGAACCAATGCTGGCTGTCTAAATGAATCAATGTGAATCAATTGTATCTGGGGATTCATCCCGTCCCGAAAAGATCAATCGTGCTATCCACAAAGGAAGTCTTTCTGGCTGAATCAATTGGTTGGTAAGTAAGGGATAAAGCACTCCCTCCATCAACTAAGTAGGGTAAAGCAGTAAGTAAGTAAATAAAGATGGATGGTAGAACAGGTAGGTGGATGGCATGCACGTAAGTAAAGGTAAAAGTAGGCATTTATGTGAGCAGCTGCCTGGGTGAATGATTTGGTGGGATCCTCAGAACTCCCTTCTTTAATTGAGTGAGAAACTACTACTACTCCCAGCGGAGCAGAGATTGGAACTGCTTGGATTTCTTCACTAAAGCCAGACGATCTTGGAAGGATGGAAGGATGGTTGAATAGCCGAGGACCTCTCGTAGCTTCCCTTGCTCCCCATGTGATCGATTGCTGGATGGCACGACACGGATCGGATTCTCATTCACCCCTTGGCTTGGCCCAGTTGGACAGCTCTGTTTTGGTATGGGATTTTTGGAATGATGGAACTACCGGATTGGATTGGATCAACTACTGCCGGCACTTCAGAGAGCGTGGGAACTGCTTTCTTGAATACTGCCAGCTTATATTACGTATATAATGAATCTAAAAAAGAAGTCTATTCATGAAGCGCAAGCTGTTCCAAAAATGCATCGTATTAATTATGTTTTGTGCCAAATTCCCTGCTAGAAAATGACTAGATGTACTGAACTTGGTCCTAGAGCTTAACTCCAACCTCTCCACCCTAGAGCTAACAACTCTACTCTCGCCTAGACTCTCTCCTAGACCTATAAGGGAAAACTCTATGCTAGTCAGAAATTGATGGGTATTTTGTGTTGGTCGGCAAAGGTTCGCTTTTGTTCAATTGTGAGTGAAGTGAAGGTACGATACAAGCGGCTCAAGCTATGATTTACTCTGCTTACTCTGCTGTTTGGATGATTGCCAACGAACGAAGTCTTTATTGTTCATTTGACACTTGATGCAGAGAGCCAGAAACTCCAAGTTGAACCATCCGGTCTTGGTCCAAACTTGGAATTGATAAGTAGTCATTCGTAGCTTGATAAATATGGCAAATTCTTCTCTGCTCATGATTTGGCACTCTGGAGGAATGGCCATATCATGTATGCTTAGTTTCCCTCCATGAATAAGAGCATGATGCTCTGCACATAAAAAGAAGTCCTTGGATGGAAATAGCCTCTGGAAGGCCTTGTAACCAACAAATAGTCTGACTTGTCTAAATATGTGTTTTTACCTTCCCCGATGCGGGAAAGCGGCAGGGCTTCTTGATATTTTGATTCTTTTCGTTATGACTACTAGTAGGCTACTTTTTACAATTCGACGAAAGAGACTAATATGACTCTTCTATTGGTGCAATTCAACTTGTGACTTACAACCGCTAATGGCACATCCCCATAGCAAAAGGGAATCATTTATGTGAGGGTGAAAGGGTCCAAAAGCGACAAACATAAATATACATATGGGAATACACACACATATTAATATATAATTGATGGGAAACTTCTCTTCTTCTTTATCCTTCCTCTCAGCCATTTGATGTGTGCTGTCATTCGTCCGTGGGAGCGTCTATCTCGTCTCAGAAGATGTTGGTAATCAATCACTATAAAGAAAGATCGGCCACCACCTCCCTCCCAGAATGGCACTACCTCCTAGCCCCTTGCTGAATACTCATTGCGTATGAGACTAACTCAAACTGTGCATAGTATATAACTAACGCTTCGTCATTATTCCTTCCATCCATTCGGGGTAGGACCGTTTTCGTAGCATTCAGTGAGGTAGGAGATTTATGTGTTCTGTAGCGGTAAGCTCGGGTATGGACTTTCTATCAGGTATGAAGTAGCACGATAGGGTATCTCATCTCTCGTCGGGTATGTAGAAACGACGGGGAACTTCTATATTCTGGGTCTGTGGTGTTGACTCAGGTATGTGGGAACTTTATTTCCATCTCTTTTCTTTTGGGTATGGTGAACGGGGTATGGTTAAATGGTATCCTGTGACGGGTAACCTCTTCTCTCAGCAATTACCTTCTAGCAATAATCTCTGGCTATGCTAAACTATGATTGGCAGCTATGATTTACTATGACCTTCTGTGACTATACAGGCAATGACCCTATGGCAATGACTGTATGTATGGCTGGCTCTGTGAGGTGCTTTTTTTGTACGGCGATATGTCTATGACCTTGCTCGTATCCCCTAAAACGCGATCTTATCAATAAAAGTCGAGCGGCTTCACACCTTAAATGCAAATATTATGGTTTTTATCTTTCCCTTTCCTCCCTCTACTCTCCTTGTAATCCTCACTGCCAGCTTATCTTTTCTGTTCGGAATCAAGGGATACTTTGAATTTTATCAAATCCAATAAATATAATCAATCCCGAAATAAAACCAATCAATCACTCGTCGGGTGCGGTGCACTTCCTCGTTTGACGCCGTGTTCCCTGCCTGCCTGTGCCCCGTGGATGGTCTGTCTCGACCGGTTGACTCATCGGGTAAGAATCATCCCGCTCCTGAGACTCCTTCCTCATATCCCGGTTAAATCCTCCCAGTGGGCATAATACTAATCATCCAGCTCGCTTATAAGCAGCATCTATTCTCTGCTCCTGAACATTGATTGGACTCTTTCTGCTCCTAACCTAAAATCTTAATCAACGTAAGTAATAACATGTCTTATCTCGACTGGACGTCTGTATACTAATGGCTGGCTTCCTGCTGGACTTGTTGGACCTGACTCCCTTCTGTAAAAAGGAAAAGGCATCTGGTGAAGGGCTCCTTCCATCCATCCTTCCCGATTACAGGCAAAGAGCTAAAGGTTTCTGTTCTGGCAAAAGGCTTCCCAGCTTATGGTTCCTTCCTGGTGATCGGCTTATTAAAAAAAGGCTTAAGTTTCTGGGCTGAAGGTGGTTACAGGTGAGGCTAAAGGTTATAGGCAAAAGGCAAAAGGGTAAGCCTTTGCCTAGTGTGTGGGTGAGTCCAGTATAGTGACCCATCCTCCTCCCTCCTGCCTGCCTTGCTATCCTCTCACTAATCGGGGTACTCTAAGTTATTGTTTTCTTTCGGAATAATGTAATTTCCAGACGTTTTTCTATAGCAAGTAGCTAAGGCACGCTTCCCAGCAAGTTATGAATGCTCCAGGAATGAAATCACTCGACCTAATAAGAAGGACGAGTTACTCTAATTTATGGCCTAATCAAACGGTGATTATTTGTAAATCCAACCAAAAGAAGTATCTAAAGGAAATGCCGTATCTAAATCTAAAAGGTAGTCGAAATAACGTATATAAAGGTATGGATTCATCGGATCGATCAAAAATAGGTTTTTTTACTATGGCAAAATATTAAATAAATGTTAAATTAGGATATTTTGGATGTACCAACCCAAAAAACATGGATGGATGGATTCAACCAGTTTATTTATTTAGTAGGGAATGGGTATAAGTATCACACCTACCTGAATAGCGGGTAAAGGTGGAAACGAACATGTTATAGCATAGATGCTATATCGTAACTGGTACCACACCTAGGGCACAGGGGATCCTACGGATCACGCCCAAATGGGTAATTTATCTTATCCTTCTTGACAGAGACTTTATGTTGAATGGACAGCTACCCTCTTGCATTGCTCACTTAGCAGTACCCTCCCTTCTAGCTATTTTAGGGGAAGAAATAACTTTCTATATTACCGCTCTTCCTCCCGGGCCACTTCCTCCTATGGTTCTTTCCACTCCAGATTTATAAATAGTTTGATTCGCATTTATATGTCTTCCACAATATAGAGGTTTTGGCCAGGCACCTTTTGCCATGTCCACATTGGAAGTCCTTCAGAGTTGCTCCACACCAAAGGCATCACTATCTGAATTAGTGGGGTTGACCCTTTCAATTCTAAGCTAACAACTTTATACAATGCTAAGCCAAGACTCCCCTCCTACGCGGTGTTCCATATTCAAGTTTATTCACGCAGATCCAACATCTTTCGATGGTATATGAAGATATTGGTCCCTTGAGTTGTCACATTTGCTTTCATATTGAAAAGTGTTAAATGGTTCCTTTTATCCTCATGGAATTATCCCCGCCTTTCCAGTTGAGTTGGGAAGGGAAATGCGTATAAGTCAAAGTGGATGTAGTGGATGCTCTGCACCGAGATGAAGTTATTACTTAAAAACAAAAGAAGGAGAAAAGCAAAATTTATTTACTATGCAGAATTTACAAAGATAACCACCTTACCCATTTGTGCCATGCACTTCCGGAGGTGCAAAAGCGTGGTCCCACCTCAAGGATCTGTTGCCCCTGACCCAATCTAAAGCTGCAGGGCGAAAGCCTAAGTTTCCTTACAAAATAGACATAGGTTACCATCCCATTTATGCCCTGCACTTATAGAGGTACAACAGGTATGTTATTCATGTAAGTAATATATTTACCCCCCCCCCAATCTATATATGCAATCTCATTAGTCGCTGCTAACCCTACAAAGAATTTCCAAACCTCTTATTTCATAGGGAATACAGAGCAAGAGCGTTCAATTCCTTTTTATTTTCATACTTTGGATAAGATCCATAGGTAGTACCAGACCCAGCTACGCTGGCGTTTTCAATTAGATTTATATCTATGGCAGTTGGGCTCCTTTATCTTCCTTGGCTGCGTTGGAATGAGGAGCGATTCCTGGACCAGGATTGGGACTCGGTAAAACTATTCATCCCCGCCGGGGTTCAGCTTATTCTTTATTCGAAAACAGGAAAAAGTTTCCCATATTTTTAATAAAAAAACACGTTCTATAACCCGGTCTACCCCTAATAAGGAGGGTGTTAATCATCGGGCATAGAAATTTTCTTTGGTTAGTCGGATGTTACTGGTGCTTCTTACGGATTATATACTCCCCCTATAGGTAAGGAGTAAAAAGGCTTATCAATCTAATTTGAACTTGTTGGCTTGTTCAATGACTTGGCTTATATCTATTTTCCGTACTTATAGCTTTTGATATCACGACATATGACGACTTGCCTTATGATAAGCCACCTTGTTGTACTGAATTTAGAATCTATTGGGCCATTTAAGTGGGCAGACCAGCACCCAAGCAAGCCCTTCCTTATCAATTTATGGGACACTTTCTAGAGCAGCTAGAGCAGCAGGCCGCTGTTTGCGGACTTTGCTAATGGGTTTATGGAAGGTGGGCTTTTATTCTGGCTGATTTATCCTTCTTCTGGCCTGTGGACTTGGTGAAGCTGGTAATGAGGGAAGTTTAAGGGGTAAAGTTGAAATAGTAAGGCATCTGTTGAAAGGTTTATGTTGACTTTTTAATGGAAAAATAAGGTTAGGTCCCGCCCCTAAACGTCATACATCTTGCGAGTAAGGATAAAGGCGCTTAACAAGCAATCAATGGCATCCCGTTTTCATTATGTATCGGGAATGAAACCTGGCAATAATAACTGTATAAGACTACCAGCTACTTACTGTTGGGCATCCCGCCAATCATAGGGAACCTTTCTGAAATGGCATGTTTCATTGTATAACTACTAGCTTTAGTCTGTAACTTTGAGTATCACTAGCTATCAATATTAGTTGTTATCGCGTTAGCAATTATCATCCATTTAGTCCCTTAGCCTTAGTCTTAAGCCTTAGGTCCCTCCATTTTATCATCCGGGTAGCCAAGCGGAGTCGAGTCTATAGTGGCCAAGTATATAATAGTATAAAAGCCCACCCATGGAATGGAAATTTTGAATAAGAAAGAATCTATTTGAGTACCCCTGACCCACCACTCACTTGTATCTCACTAACCGAAAGTTTAATATTAAATAAAATAGCGAATGAGAGTGTTTTTTACTATGGGCTAAAACGACTGTGTGCCTTCCAAAAATGTTGTTGCTTAAGATGCCATAAGCGTATCCACTTTAAATAGGCTTTCTTCCTTTCTTTAGGTGTGTTAACTGGCTTGCACATTATATATGAGCTTATCCATTTTCTTTTTTACCCACCCCACCCACGTCCCTCCTCCTCCTTCCTTATCGGGAATCTATCTGTTGCCCGTCCGGCAACTGCCTAAGCCCCAACTATGTTATTCATCACAATAGAATCAATACTTCTCCGGGTCTAACCCCCGCTATGTAGTCCGCCCGTTCTGTTGGTCCGTCTCACCTCAAACTACTATGCCATCAGTTGTCCATTGTGTTTTTCTGGGTGTTAGCAGGTAAGGTAGAGCCAGTGGAATTATATACTCCGCCGGGGAGCAAAGTGAATTAGAGAATTGAACTATACTCTTTTTAAAATCTACTTTTTTATCTTCCGGAAGGTGCTCCTTGATTACTAGAGATCGAAAAATCCAATGAGCTTCATATCTCTGTTGGATTTTATTACGGCTTAAGTGAATTAGTTGCTGCGGAAGGCAACTCGTGGGAGTTAAGGGACCCGGTTTATAGGTAGCTGAAGCCACTTTCGAATGTTTATTATTTCCCATTGGATTTCATTAGTCCCATGTGTATACGCTCTTTAAGTCACCCATTGGCAATGATTTATGTAAACCACTGGGAATGATCTTATTTCAATGCTTGGCCTACTGATGGTTAAACTGCTTATCGTAATGCTTGTGCTCCTGGAAATCATTGCTTGCTGGAAATGAGACTTTTGAAACCAATACTTCGAACTGATATCTTCTATCTTCGATCTATATCTCCTCGACTCATGAGACAGACCACCCATTTCAACATTGTTACACAGTGCCGCCTACCTGCCGATCGAGATCTTGCTACCGAAAACCAATTTAAACCTCTCTTACTGTACGGATGGATCTATCTTGCAAACTGGAGATGGATGATGAACTTGACACGGCTTCGGCCAATAACCCGGAACCAGCAAGCACACTAAATAAACAAAGGATGCTTCACTTATCGTTATATCCCCCCGTCTGGTAGCACCTCTGGGTTCACTGCATAAACTCATTTGTAGCACCTCCGGGTAGCCCCTCATTGTGGCACCACCTATGGGTAGTACCTGTTAGTAGCACCTGTTCATTATATCCCCTCTTCTTTACTGGCTCTAGCCTCTGCCGCCCCTCCCGGAAGAGTAAATCGAGCCCTTTACTTTATTCAAAGAATACTAATAAAGCACCTTCTTAAAATATATATATATATATATAATATAAGGTGGGCCTTTTGGTGAAGACTCCTCCCCAATCAATCTCATCTTTCTGGTACTAACATGTCTAATCGATATGCTCGTAAGTAAACAAAAGAAATGGCTCAATGTCTAAAGGAGTGAACAATGACCCGGAGGTACGAATACTCGTTCCTCATATTCGGGGTAAACTTCTATTTTATCGTAACCATAGTGAACTACTTCTACGCTACACTTTACTAGATAGAAAGGCAGCAAGTTTAAAGCTCATTTCTATACCATACCTACCTACCTTGTAAGTAATAGAAGTAAGGCTAATAAAGGACTAAGGGCTGCTCTCTCTTTATTACCCTACCCAAGAGGAAGTAGAAAATCCTACCAGGTTTAAACAAATGAGGAGACTGCTGAGACACCATCAAAGGTAAACCCATGCAAAAAAGAAATAAATGGCAATAGAGTAGATCCTAGAGCCTCTGAGTAGTAAAGCCTCTATGCACTCCTTACATTTATAGCTCTCCTCCATGGGGTTGAAATGTGTCAGTTAAAAATAAATAAGAACCAACTACTTTTAATAGCTTTAGCAAAAAGCTTCTTGTTGTCTCCTAAGAACTTATTTTTGGGGGGCGGCCGAGCTGCTTAACGCTCCTTATTCGTCGCTGTAGCGTTACTTAAAGTGCTTATCTGAGATGTGGTGGTAAGAAAGAAGGGTATCCCGGGCTTCGCCTTCCTTCTGCACTTCCAGCCATATAGTTAGTCATCCATCCTCGAGTTCGACCAGCCAAACGTTATAGCATAACAGATGGGTCTAATCATTCAGCAAGCAAGCCCTCGGTTCTTGGACCAACCAACCGGGGTGATTCGACGACCAGCCAGTGTTTATTGGTCCAGCCGGGGTCCCACGAAGTCTAAACGCTACCAGCCAAACCAAGCCAAGTCCAGCTTCCATAAGTCATAAGCCAATAGCTTTTCTTAAACCTTCACCCGTAAACTTACCCTTTAACAAAAGCCAGATGCCTTTAGCCTCTCACCTTTTGCCTAGCACCCCTAGCAAATCACCTTTAGCCCCCCTCAACTGATGCCATTCAGTCAACAGGAGCCTATAAACAGATAGATGCCTTTAGACGGAAGGAAGCCAGTCGATATAAAGATGCTGTTACTTACGTTGCACCTTTCGAGGAGCAGAGCTGAGTCCAATCAATGTTGAGGAGTTGGATGGAGGAGGATGAGTCACTATATCAGAGCCACGAACACACCAGGGAGGGGATAGATACATTAAGGGAAAGGGGCTAGATAGAGACATTCTGCTGGGAGGAGATAGAGCCAGTATTCCGGGAAGAGGCTAGCCAGGGAAAGGGCCATGTGCAGTGAATGAATGGTTGGTTTCTTTTTTGAATGGGTTCGTGCTGTGAGTGAATGTCATGCAGCGAGTGAACGGCTTCGTGCAGGCCTCTATGTGAGTTCCCCTCCTACCAGAAGAACAGATAGAGACATGTCGTTACCATATGAAGTATATTGATTGAGCCATGTTAACTACAGACGACGATAAAAAGACCTGTTCAAACATAACCGCCCGTTTAGCCATGAGAGAGTGTTCCCCCATACCCCGGGAAGGGAATATGTGCAAGGCACGAGGCTATTTGAGTGATACCTTTGCACCCATTTCACCCATTGCAGCCAAGTAAGTCCAACCAACACCTACGTCACTGGAACATCACCCTCAAGAAAGAGGGACTTTATTTATAGTGATTGATTGATAGCCCACATATTCCCACCCAAACAAGACGTTACGCTTTCTATTTATTCCCTCCAGCAAGCTGTGGTAAATCATTTTGGTAACTTGCTGCATGAGTCCGTTGAGTTAGTCAGTGCCCAGTTAGTTGAGCTTACACATGAGCCATATATGCTACAAACAAAGCAGTGTTATATATACGTAGATATACTATCTCTTTAATAATTTATATAATATATATTATTTATTCCGTCCTATAGTAGAGGCGCCCAGTTGCAGTGGCCCAGAGTCTTGAAAACTCTCTATTTCATTTTTAAAAATTGAACGAAAACTTGTTTTGATGCGGTCGGAGGCAGGTATCAATTTGTTCATCATTGGCATTTATCGATCCCGCTCATCCTGTTCGTTCTTATAGCGGGTCTTTATCCTCCGGATTTGGTTAGACAAGGTTTTCGTGATCAGGTACAACGCGAAAAAGAAGGGCGATGAAATGCTTACACCAAATTATTTGCCCTGCCTCTTTCGTAAGGGTCAAACGGGGCTGGCTGCCCAGCAAGGTTTCGAGGCTTAAATGGGTGGGTAGAGGCGGGCACAACAGGCCTGGATAAGGGGGAAAATGTTGGCAGGTGATGTTATTTTGTTGTATAGGCGGCTTTTATCTGCACTTAAATTGAACCTTTTTCACTAATTAACTAAGTTGAGTTGAAATGGCCTAGGCACCTTACAGAACTACTTTACATAACTACTTGCACTAATTTAGTTAGAACTAGAGTTTCTCTGGTGCACTCAATATGGCTAGCTCAAAGAAAAGAATCAACCACATTCCGATGGAACACCTATGTGTATATGCTTTCGTAAGTAAACAACATGGCTCCAACCAAGTTCCAACACAATGTCTTCTGGTTTATTAAATGGGGAACTTCTCTTCTCCTTCCTCTCGGCTAAGGATTGTGCATATCAGGTTAGGTTTCCTTACGGTCTTCTCTTTCTTTGCAAAGGATAACAAGAAGGCTTCTTCGCTAGAGCTCGTTGTTAACTACAATGATAAGTCTCCATTGGAACTAACTGGACACAACCTTATTTTTTTCGCTATAGGGGAACACATCCTCAACTTCCGATTGTTTGTTGCACTCATGCATGGAGAAGTTGTTTGGTGCACTCGGAACCTGTATAACAAGGCGACTTATTTACATGGACCTACTAAGGCATTTTACATGGACTTAAGGCAATTGGCACTATAAGAAGAAGGCGGCTTCTTTACTACTGCTAATTAGAACTAGTGCACTAGAGACTTACTTTTGAGGCTAGAACATGGACAAGGTAAACGTATCAATGCGATATTGTATATTAACACGTAGGGACCATATGGATTGAACAGGTACGCACGACTGCTCTCTTCCTGTCCTTTTTTAAGGTCTGGTGGAACAACTGTATTGGCACACGTTCTCTTCTCGTCTAACAGGTACCAGCTTTGGAAAAATTAAACGTAGATATGCACACGTAGAGATGCAAGTTATTACTGGCAGCTGTATGACAAGGACCCTCTGACAATGTGACACTTGCGATGAGACTGGCTAGCTATTGGCTGACCACCGGCTAGCAAAGAGACTGGAAACTACACCACTCCCGGCAATGAAACCGCAGAGAGTATGGCTATGATTGGCTATCGACAATGACTACCTTCTTGCAATGACTGGCTATCAGCTCTGACCACTGGCTTCTTCAGAAAGGCGGTGAAAGGTTAGGATTGTCATAGATGACAAATTCTTAGGCAAGGACGTCTCCATGCGAGCTTGTATAGTAAGAGGTTGTAGTAGTAGGTTGTTCCAAGGTAGAGCTAGTGGAATTAGATCCGGCCGGGGAGCAACGTATAGATGCGATATCATAGAAAACTACAGCTTATGAACTACTAGGAGTGGAGTGCACCGCCACCAGGCATTTATTTAGTGCATGGACAAGCAAAATGTACAAGGGGAATTTACAACGAGCGAGTACCGGCCTAAAGTGGAATAAAAACCTGGGAATCATAGAGCAGCTATGGGAAACCCTACTATACTATTGACTCGTGTACACTTCCTTCTCCTCTCGGCCAGTTATAGGGGCAATGGTAAAGCAAGCGAACGTTGTCAAGTTCTTACTTCTTATTCTCTTTTTAAAAGAATGGAGACTACTTTGGAGTAGGGGTAGTAGGTATGGCTGCAATGAGGTCTGCTGGTTAGGTATCCCGGCTAGTCCTCATTTGTCAGTATGAACCATGCCCATGTAGAACAAATAGAACCAATATAAGCAGATTGCCTCTCAGGAACAGGGGGAACTTCTATTATCTGTATCTAATAGAACTATGATTTCATTAAATAAATAAGTATCCCGTGTAACCTCTCCCTTCCCTTACAGGCACTCTCTTCCTAATGTGAATGAACTATTATCTATGTGTCTGGGGATGATTCTAAATTAGAGTTCCCCTTGCTTATTCCTCCCATTGGATTAGCGGATTATATTCGAGTTTCCAATAAGCGTTGAATCATCTAATTTTCACTACGGCTAGAGAGTCAGGCTTAGATAAAGCTAATTAGTCTTACCATAGTTGTTAGAAGAACTAGAGCTAAGAGAAGTTATAAATGTAGAGGGTTTAAAGCCTTGCCCGATGCGGACAAGCGACTTCGTACCTTAGTTCTAGAGTTCTAGCCTTAATAGACAAGCCTTAGATAGAGAGCCATATGGTTCAAGCCCTAGAGACTGCCTTAAGCCATGCCTTTCCCGATAGGGTACTTCCTGCTAGGTATCATATATCTATCTCTCGGGTATGTAGTTGTACCGCCCCACCCCCAACAACTATGTTCGCTGTTGTTTGTCCGTACTATTCTTCATATTTCGAGGGTATAGAGATAGAAGGTTATAGGTTAGGGATAGTTTATATATAGTTTTTTTCCAAGGTAATTGAGGTCCGCCCTTCATCTGCTAGTTAATAGGAGGTCTCGACTAAAAGGAGAGGGCTAGAGAGGTGAAAAAGTTGATAGGTTCTAAAGTTGATAGAAATGTTACTGAGAGTGTAAGTAATAGATCGTTTAGAGAGGTTATATATCGTTTGTTGCAAGGTTCCGGTTCCTGAGGTTCTTTCCTTTCCTGGGTTCCTGAGGTTCCTGAGAGGTTAGATATCGGGGAGTTTTTTATGATGAAGGGTATAGAGAGGGTAATGGTTGAGTATTCTGTCTTAGCGCGTAGTAGGCTAGGGTAGTCTAGCTAGTGTAATAGTAATATCGCAATAGGTATAGTGTTAATAGAGCTATAGTCCCTAGAGCTGCTATTGGGGATGGGTAGAGCTGGTGGAGAAGAGCTATTTATCAGGGGAAATCCATTGAAAGCGCTATTGAGGGGAGAGCCATTGAGGGTAATAGAGCCATTGTAATATTGCATCCGAGGATCCCAGCGTAGTTTCCAAAGCAAGCTATGACCGGCTGACAATGATAGACTATCGCTACAAGGGACCGGTTGGGAGTGAGACTGTCAATGGATTGGCTGCCACTGATATAGCTGTAGTTCAACTCCACAGGTATTTCTTTTTATTGAGAACAGGTAACGTCGAACGACTGGGCTTGGGGCTATAACACTAGCTGTAAGTTCCCCGTAGTACTCGCACTAAAGACTTCCCAGTTGTGTCCATTATTTCTAATAAGAAATAGGCTTAATAAACCCAAATAGAGACTATTAGCCATAAGAAAAGGTTAAGAGGTATAGCCTCCTCCGTACTTGCAAGAGTCTTAGCCTTAGTCTTCAGCCTACTGGACTCGCACTTCTTTCTCCTCCTCCTTCCAGTTGTCCATTATATATGATATTATTCCCATTCCATATTTCAAATATGATATATTGGTCCCGTACTTCTTCCCGTCCCGTACCCCATGTTGGGTGGATGTGGCATGTGTTTATGGTAATCGGGTATATCGGCTATTGGCAATGACTGGTATGATTGGTGGCTGTAGATATGCGAGTATCATATGTAATGTCTTCAGGTGTAAACTATGGGAAGGAACTAACCTTTCCTTTTCTCGTTTATAGTAGTTCCAAGTTCAGAATAAATGATATTGTTCAAACTATTCAAAATCTATTCCATGTAACTATTATAATTTTAGCTCTAGAAGTTCCCATTGTAGAGAGAACTAGATGCTATTAGTAGATAACTATTCTTTCTACCTTATTAACAACCATGCCATAAATGTAGAACTAATAAAACCAAGATCAGTTAGTAAGAGCATTTATTTCCACTTAGGTAAGGTACAACTTCTTGGTATGAAAGCTCTGAAAATATTTGTGAGTGAAAAGGTCCTACGGTGCTTGTCCGCATCGGGCAAGGGGACAAGTATAAAAACGTATCTATAGTAATCATATATTAACTTGATAGCATCCTATTTAGGCTAGAACATGGACAAGTTCGACGTATGCATGGCAATCCAGAGAGTTCACGTCTCTATGCAACTATGAACAAGTAGTAAATTAGTATAGATATGCCAATATTATATAGTAATATTTTGTAGTAGTCCCGGTTCATGGCCAGAACAGATATTAATATTGAATAGTAACATGTATATATACCAGTCCAAGTGAGTATATATGCAAAACTTGCCTATAGCACCAGGACGTCTAAATACAGGTCTTATTTAAACGTATCCATCCATGTGAGCTCTTCTAGTAATAGATTGTACATAGCTCCAATTAATTTAGAATGTCCATGGAGTTTATTAGCCAAAAAATGGTGGAGTAGTAACCGGGGATCCAGAGCCTAACTATAGTTTCTTTATTTCAGGCAATGGCACGTATCTATACACTTTTTTAACACCTTACATTATTGAACTAGCTGCTGTCTCTGCTTCTCTTTCCCAGTCAGCAAACCATAATTGTAATAAATAAGATCTGGGTAGTTCTATGTACATGAAAGAAATTCCATGTAGTGGTTCTCTGTAGTACACCCCAACCAATAGATAGAGGCAAGTGTCAAGTTGTTTAATAGATCTAACCAAGTGCATCAACACCTGCAAAAAACTACAAAGGTAAACTTTCTTTATGCTGGTATATTTATTGACAAATAACTGCAATTGAGATTTCTTTCATTTATGGCAAAACATATAGATGCGAGCTCGTATAGTATAGTAAGAGGTTGTACTAGATCCAGCTGCTATGAGAGGTAGGTCTGCAGCCAGCCTGGCAGAGAGAAACGTGATAATAAAAGGTCCTATATAGTAAAATATAGTAAAAACATGTCATTAAGTGGCCCACCATCTTGCAGCTCGATGACCATGCCCTCTTCTGTCGACTTATTCAATATTTCTTTGGACGTGGCTCCCCACTATAATGTATCCAATGCATTGGTCTCAAAAAGTTTTCCCTCCTGTTGTACTTCCTCTATCTATCACGTCCTCCATTTTGTAAAGCTTCCTTCTGCTACCAATCTACGTTCTCTCAAACATGGGCTAGCTTTCTATCCTCTTTTCTGCAACTTATCCAACTTCTTCAGTTGTGCTTCTATGCTTCCGCCTGTTTCATTCTCAATTTCCACCTATCGCTTAGCCTTCCGAACAGAGAAATTGGACAAAAGTCCAGATTTTGAGCATTATTGGCCTTGGAAGAGCAAAGAGAGCAGCTCAAAATATGAAGAAGCGCCTAAAGCCCTGAGCATATAAAACCAGTAAAAGAAAAAGTACCATGATAATAAAGCCAAAGTAAAATCTTTTAGAGTTAGGCAGCGAGTCCTTCTCTGGGATTCTGCTCATGAAGATAAGGGAAAGCATACCAAGTGACAGAAGCTCTGGCTGGGCCCTTTTACCATTGCTCAAAATATTGGTAACAGCGCGTTTAGGCTGAAAGACAGGGCGGGTAACTCATAAAATGGAAGTACAGCTGCGCCTTCCTGCCATTGATGGTGGTACCGGCACCCACCTAAAGGTATGGAGGGTACGGGAAACCTTTCTTCTATCTATAGTTAGGATAATTCTTTTTATTGTTCATTCTGGCTTTCCTACTGCATTCCTGCCTTGAGTAACTAATTCTTTTCCTTCCCCTCCTTTGTCGGGAAAGAGCGTAGCACGTTAACGGAATTATTTGAAAGAATGGAGACTGGAAATTTCCTCTTAAGGCTAGTTACCTTAGGGCTAGTAGTACCTCTTCGCTGTAGCTCTTAGAAGTAAGGCCAGGATTCTTTTTCTCTTTGTTTAAAGCTTATTGTACTAAGGAAACAACCTCTTAAAGCTAATAGTATTTACCCTATTGGAAGTCTATACCATATGGACAATCTTAAGGCTAGTACTACTTATCTTAAGTTCTATCTTACTTTATTTCAAATCATGGAAACTTGCTTCTTCGCTATAGCTCAGGGCAATTGTATTCAATTCGCAAAATGGAAAGCTTTAATAACAAGGGTGATAAACGAACTAAAGAGAAAAAGGGTTAGGGAACACAACACCATTCTAAAGCCAGTAAAGTAAGGATAGAAAGAGCGTCTTTAAGGAGCGGAGCCGCTTGTCCTTCCTTCCGAGGGCAAGGAGCTGCTTCTGTGTGTTTTTTCGGCATCGAATTTACTCTTATGCAAGTACCGCTACTGTGATTTGGTAGTTACATCTTAACTTCCACTTCGACATACATAAATAACTACGTCTTCACCAGGCCCAAGATACAAAGCTATCGGAAACAACGCTACCCAGCTACTAACAAGAAAATTAAGCCAAGGACAAAATACCATGGATGATAAGCAAGCAGGGCCATCTTCTCTTTTTTCATCCTATTAGCAATAACAAGCCCTTCTCTTCATAATGACAGAGCCGAACATACGCAATTGCTTATTCAATCTAATATTAGAGCACTATTCCACAAACTAACAGTGAGAGTGGGATTCTATCAATTTAGTCACGTAGTGATTTTGAAGTGTAACAACCTCTGTGCTTTCTCGCCATATGCCTGCCCGGCCACCCACCATATATTGTATACGACGCTAGGCCCCGCCCTAAATATGTTTTGAGTTTACCACCTTACGAGCCACAAAGACATTTCATTGCTTGCACTCAGGGAGCTTACCAGTCGATGTGAGCTTCTCCTTCCCCTATTGGTTCATTGGAAACCATGTGAGCCTACTTAGTGATAGTTAGTCAGTGCGACCACATTATCAATAGTAAGTTGAAGGAAGCGATCAATCATTCGACCAAATTGATACACCTTGAAACTAAAGCCATTGATTCTCTATCTATTTGGCTAAAGCTGAGGTGCAGTGCCCGCATACAAAAAAGCGGGTAGGGAGAGGGTGAGTGGGTGCCCCTGCCACGGACCTGTGTTCATATAGAAATCAGTTTTCAATCGACTGGAGCCAAAGACCTTCACCCAGACATATCTATCCATAGATTCTATGGATTCCAGGAGCGAGGCCTTTACGCTGTTGGGTAGTGCTACCTAATAGACCACTCTTCTATCACTATGTGCTCGAAGTCATCTGCTGGTGCAGGAGCCTTAAGATTATTAACTGATAGAGGGCCCCAACCCACGATATTCTTACTGGACCAAGCTCTACTTCCCTGCTGCTTACCTAAGAATCATACCAATACAGGACAGTTTTTTATATGTACTGCTAACTCCCTCGAGAGTTGTTCACTACTAGAACTAGTTCAAGTCCTTTTCCCACCTGTTTCAGCTTAGCACTACACTCGGCTCTACTAGTTATATTCTCTAGAGCTAAAACTGATACTAAGAACGAGAAACATACTGATACTCAGAATGAGGAACCTATACTGCGGATTGCGCATATCGTACCGGGGCTGTAATAATTAGAATAGATAACACAATAATCTACACATTATTCACTTTTTTACCTAACGTATTAAAGATGCAATTCAGAGCATATTTACTAGCGAATAGAGAGGCTTTTCGGGCTTACTTTCACCCTAGCCCGTTGACCTTAAAAATGCTCACCTAACCCTAACCTTGCTCAATATTCCAACCCTAAACTAGAAAAAGATCCTAACCCTAGTTTGCAGGAGGCTCTTCTCCATAGTCTCTCTTCAGCTCCCAGGCTTGTAATCGGTCGGATTATTTAGATCCATTTCTTTCGAGGTTTTTGGGGGGGAAAAAAGAGTATAGGTCATCTTTGGTTATTTATATAAACAATGAGTGTAACCCTCAAATATTTGTATGGTGGCGTAGGATAGTTCAAATTGAATACTACAGCCTACAGAACTTCCCTGGTGTCTGGATAAAATCATGCCATATGTGGGAGCGACAAAAGATGATTAGTTAGATACTTTCCCCATATTTGCTTTCATGTATTGACTCAACGCCGCAACGAACCGAGTTGGTTCCATCGCAGCAGTGGCTTCTGTACGTGATCGTAGTATGTAACGTCGTCTGGCGCCACCCTGGCTCAATCTAAATGCTTGTAAGGTTACAGCATGTCTAAATATTCTTGTTCTAGTGGTTTGGGGTTCCTTCTTCCGTGTATGGTGATAACAATGACCCGGAGGTCTGAATGCTCGTACCTCACATTCGGGGGACTTCTCTTTTATCTTGGCCATTGGTGTGGAACTACTTATTCTCTCGGGTATTTGTTTATGTGGACCTTATCCTTCCTCTCCAGTGGTGCTGTGGGCCTCTAATCACTCGGGTATGGTGACCGGGGTATGTTTGAAGGGTATCCTGTGATGTGGGCTTTCCTTCTATGTCGGGCGAGCGCATCAATGTCCTCCTCTCCTTATCATTCCATATATCCTTGTCGCGCGAACTAAGGCAGTTGTTAGTGCAATATGTCATTGTTACAGAAGGCAGGGCAAGTTTTTTGGGTAGGTTATACCGGAGGTTCAATAGTATGGAGACTTATAATAATATGGGAATGCTGTATCATGGATCAAAATACCCCTAAGCTAAGGGAGAAGTCGAGGAAAGCCGTTGCTCTACCTTCCATCCATTATTCATTGGGGCTAAAAAGAGTCAGTTAGTGGTTTCAGGTCATCTATTTAGAAAAAACCTACTCCCTCTTCTAATATGCTTGCGAATAGCTTTCCGATGCGTAAGCGACGGAGTTGAGCTCGGAAGTGCCATTAGCGATAGCGAACTAACTCAGTGGCATGCATCTAGTCGCTCGACCGATAGAGGCATTACAGCGAGCGATTCCATTTTGTCTCTCTCTTTTGCATATTAGAATGGTGTGGTGGGTGAATCAGAGGAGGTGGGTGGTCTGGGACTTCAAAGATATAAGAGAGCAGCTAACTGGTCTAGCTCCATAGAGGCACTGGGGGATTCAAGCGCCGGGACCTGTTTTATTATTATTATTAATATTAGCCGCCCTTTATCCAGTAGTAGCCTCCAAAGGCAAAGTCAGAATTCAATTTAGCACACGCACTACTGGAAAAAGAAACCTGCTATATCCGTGGAAATGGTGCCGCAACTCCGATCTTTTCAATGTGTATCCCTCCATTTCCAATTTGCCATTACCCGTTACCCCACCCAAAATCCATTTAATCCAGCTAGTTGGTACTTAAGAGCATAAATTACCTGGAAAATTCCTTTACTTAAGCGAGCCCCTTTATATGGTACTCTCCCTATACTTTCTAGTTGGTCGAGTGCATGAACGCCCTTTTTATACTACTACGGTTGGTTCAACGCCCACTTACAAAATAAGTTATAATTACGTATGTAATAACGATATCGCCTTCGGTAAAGCGACCCATATGGGTACAAGGAATGGATATAACCTATTTATTTTCTTTTTACGTAACCTTTCACCTTAACAAATGATTTAGCCTCCTTTATGTACGAGTTATGACGCCTCCTTTATTTATGTGTTTATTTCTTTGTTTATTTATCGCGGACCCCATTTCCGACATTTCAAGTAAAAAAAAACTTGCTTTTCTTCTTTACCAACTTGGACAAAAAGGATACGACCAAAATACCATTAATGGGGTTCACTATTCTTCGTAAAAATAAAGGCATTATCCCGAAAAGAAGAACTCGTAAAGGAAAATCAACTAGTAAAGGGACTCATTGTTAAGCTGATCAGTCTAAGTGTATCTAAGTACCACCGGTGTCGAGTCAAATCTAAATCATCCATTCGGTCATCATCGGTAGTATAAGTCTTTCTTTTTGTAAATGAAAGGGGGAGGAGGATAATTAGGATTTTCAATGTGTGATCTACGTTCCAGTGCATTCCCTTAGATATGATAGTTTGGAGTCAATTAGTGATGACCAACAAGACTTCTATGATGATCAGCTAATTTATGCTCCATGCAGCAAATTTCCTGCTAATTTGTGCTCCCTATAGTCTCTTATTAATGGTTTCAAACTTGTTACCTTGTGCATATTCCTCTATAGACGATGCATTCTGATTCAGTGATTCGATCCAACCATGTATCTACGGTTCATTTTAGCGGGCTTGCGCTGCCATGTCTCCCGATAAATATAAGTACATATGGCGTAAGTAATACTTCCCGTCTTACATTACAAGAAAGTGCCCGCCCGGGGGTGGTTAAGCCCCAAAGGAGCCTAGTATGATTTGATTGCAGAATATCTTTCCGGCATAGCTAGCTCCTAGTGATCGAAAGACGAATTCATTCACCTATTTATCCAATGAGAGGAGGCAGGGGATTCCAACTAGCTACCACTATTCTCCACTGATAGGAAGCATGGCTCCAACTATTTATCTAGCAGAAACGAAGGTAGCAGGAGGTCTACATGTAAATTTTATATCCACCCGAAAAGGGGCCACCAGCAGAAGCACAGGCAAAGAATGCAGGGGCTAGGGTAGGATATTATTCATATTTAGATACAGATCCCGTGCCATCAATAGCTTAAGCATCCGTTGATCCTGAACCACCAATAGCAGAGCTAGTACTGCCAGTAGCATCACCAGCATAGGTAGGGTAGGGATGACCCCTTACTTTCCCGATGCCTTATTGGTACTAGATTATCCGGTTCCATAAGCACCAATGTCAAGGCTAGTTCCCGGTTCAGTTGATCCCGAATGAGTAGTTTCCCTTTAACCTTTTTATCCATACGCATTTGATTAAGCAAAAGCTACAGTTTCGTCATCGGTTGGTTGAACCAGCATCTCGCCCAGATATCTATATATATATATATACAGTATCAGAGACAAAGAAAGCTACGGGATCGGTAGAGCCAGTTCACCTTTCATAATAAGTAAATGATCCAGTTTATCGAGTTTATTAGCCATAGATAGCTATAAGTTCCAGATCGAAAGGAAGAGCCTAAGTTTAGTAATCGGGATAAAGAGTCGGATGCTTGCTTGAGCCGAAGAGCCTGATGTTTGCGAGTCTGATGCTCGTAAGCGATATTATGGTGTTTGTGACCGATATCCTGATGCTTCTGTTGCAGAGAAATACTTTTCTCTTTGTGTTCGAGATTGAAAGTAAGTTACTTATGATCGTGAGCTAGATCCAGACCTTCGTTATCCTTCTCCAGCACCAGCAACAGAGGTAGTATAGGTTGGAGCATGCATCCTCACCAGGAGCAGGAGCACAGTAAGCATCTTAGCTAGTCGTTGATGAGTAGTCAGTCGATTCTTTTCTTTATTTCTCTTTCAGTGGTTTAAGCAGTCGATCCAGAACCAGTAGCAGGACCGGCACATCATAGACTTTATTCTTTTGATCCAGGTTGAGAACAAGTCCTAGTAGCTTCCCTTCGCCCGGTTGGATATTTAGGAGCAAGCCCCTACCCAAAATGATATATAATAGTTTATGCTAAGTTACGGGGCCAGAACAAGGTAGGAAGCATCAAAGACAGGTGCCGATACATCACTTACAATTACAGATCGATATTTTTAGTTCCATATCCTGGAGCAGATACTCAAGGGACTGTAGATTATGTTTATCCTGATCCAGATTATGATGTGACAAATCGAGACCCAGAAGCAGGAGTTTATTGTGCAGTTGAAGCAGTCGACTCTGTCTGTGGATTCTGTTGTTTATTCAGTGGATGTTTATTAAGCTGTCTCTCCGCTGTTGATGCCGATAAAAAAAGTAGATTATTCAGTCGATGAAGCAGTAGATCCATCAGAAGTACCAGCACCACCAGCAGCAGAGCTAGTACCGGCAGCAGCATCACCAGTGGTTTAAGTTACAGATCGAGAACCAACCCTTAAGAACCAGACCCATAGCCGCCTAAAGCATCAGTACACATAGCAAATACAACTGATATATTGCAGAGACACAGTAGCAAGGACAAAACCTATATAAGCACCAGCAAAAAAGGCTAGGCCCCACTGGTAACTATCCGGTAGGCGTAGGGGAAATACCCCCCCACCCAATCAATCATATTAGGTTTTGCTATGTTTGTCTATCCACAGTGCCTTAGTCCGAACTTTATTAAATTCATTGTTATTCAACCCAGCAACAAAAATGCGAGTATTCATTTTATGAGTATCGCTCCGATTTATTCACGTTAAGGCGGCCACCCTTTTAATAATAGTAGGGGGCATCTTGTTAAGCCGAAACTGCTGAATTGCATGGATCTCTATCTGCCCCTGTATAAGTACCAATTGATCTTGAGCCCTTGCCTTTACCCATTTTAAAATAATAAGAGAAGGCTTGTAGCCGGCGAAGAAGGGACTCCATTCAAGAAACCATAAAATATAGGAAGGGCAGATTAACTAGGAGATAGTTGGATGAATGGCAACCTCCCCTACTAATAATAAGGGCCATCCTCTCCCTATTTATTATTATTTCGGGTACGGAAATCATAGATGTCGAGATGTTATTAATATGTATGTGGGTGCGCTACCCGCCGGCACTAAATAGGAGTGGCTTCGCCAAGCAGATTTGTCAACAAATTAGTTTTATCGGTGCCTTACATTAGAATAAGGGAACTCCCTATTTGGTGGCCCCCTGCCAAAAGTACTAATATGACACCCCTCCCCCAGCCCAACTCGTTCTAATAAATGACCGCAAAAGTGAATAACTACCGCCCCTACTACTTTAATAAGGTTTCAAATTATGTTCTTCTATGATTTAAATGCTTTCATTATTTCTGTCTGCACGGACGAACGGGCGGGTCAAGTGATAAATGCGGCTCGACCCTCCCTGTAAGCGCGTAGTATGCCCCTAGTATGCGGCATCATAAGGTTCTTAGTTGGTGTGCCTTACCTTCACTAAGGTAGGCATCATAAGAGAGAGTGACTATGTGCGAAGGTCTGCCCAGCTTGCTTGTGCGTAGTAGGTATGCCCAGTCTAGGTGGCTCTCTCATTCGCTAAGGTAGGCATCATAAGTAAGTAAGTGTAGCTAAGTAGACTCATAAGGACCTTCAATGGGTTTAGAAAGAGGAAGGTACAAGTAAATACGTGTCTATCTATGTTATGGGCGTGTAGAAGGCCGCTAGTAACCTTTCACTCTTCTTAACAACCAACCACTCTCTAGCGTAGCAATCCCTCGACCGGCGAGGATGATTCTTTCTTATTATGGTTCAATGCCGTATTTATCTCTCTTTCTGTAGCCTTCGGTAATATTATGGTGCTGGCTGGGTGAGGTATGATAATATAGAATACCAAAATATATACATATCCGAAACAACGTCTCACATATATACATATCCACAACAACGTCGTCTCATCTCATATTAAGTTATAATCTATGGGGCAGAGATCAAAAATTCGGTTGGAGGGCCGCCATCGTCTTGACGACGCGAGACCGATAGGGAGAGAGGCGGAGCCCACTCGACAAAGTGGTGGAGGGCCGCCATCGATTTGACGATAGGAGCCTAGGAGGAGAATTACTCGTATTTTCCGATAGCTTACTTGGTTTATAAATTCCGTATTTGCCGAGCCCTATATTGAGCTAATTCCGCATTTGCCGAGCCCTATATTGAGCTAATTCCGCATTTGCCGAGATTTTGACTATGAAAGTGGGCATTGCTTCTTGGAAAGTGCCTTCCTGAGACTACTCACTCATTGCTGCTTCTTATGAGAGAAGCGAGGGTAGCCTAGAATACTATGGCACTAATGGGGTTGTAAGACCTCTCTCCCTAACGGTCGAGGTTTTTTCCGAAAGCTGCTTAAGAGGGGCTTTAGCCACTCGACCGAAAAGGAGAGGAGAATGACTCTGATTTGACGATGGATCTCTACTTGGTGCTTCCGCACTCCTTGGTGGATAAATTCCGTATTTTCCGAGCTTTTTACCTAGTAGCATGAGCTAGCTCAAAATCCTCTATCAAGATGTCAAAGGTCAATCTTTTCCGAGCTAATAAATCCAAGAAATAGCAATGAATAGCGTCCCAGCCAGATGCGAAAAGAAGAGGGCCCATCCTCCTCTCCCCCGAAGCCAGATGCCGTTGGGATGAACTCTCCATCGGGCCATCCTAACTTTAGAGCGGTTGGACCAGATGAAGCCGCCTTCGGAGTAACCTTATTTAACTCCATCCCTGCTGACTTGCCCTCACCTTTGGCCAATTAGGTAAAGCAAATATATATTATATCCAGCGAGATCAATAAATATACTTATTAGGATGGAAACCCAGAAGCCAGTTCGCTTTTATCCAGTTGCGTGCTAGCCTTTTCTTTCTTTGTTCCCATCCTAGCCTGATGTATAGCCTTCGATGGCGATGGAACTAAACCTATCTAGCCGTTGGCCCCCTCCTTTCGTTCCGTGTAGTAGGAGGGCCTGGTTAGCTGTTAGGTTCTAGCTGCTCGTCGTAAATATGAACCAGGGGAGCTGGCTATACTTAAATGAAAAACACTGCACTATTTATTATAGGCTATTCTGTTGTTGGTTGAGGCTATGTAGGGTGTCCCCTTCCATCCCATACCGTGTTCAATGCCTGCCAATCCTCCTTCCATCTCATGCTTTATTAATGCCAAGAAGTTTCCATAATCATTGGTAGATTCGGACCTCAGTATAAATAAATAATCCCTCGAGTCAAAGTACCCCATATTATTTGGTGGGGGGGGGTTAATCGGACGAATCAAGATCCAGATCATCCAAATATAAGGAATCCCAACCATCAAAATAGAATAAATATTAATAATGAAATAATAAGGAGGATCTCAACTACTAGAATGAATAGCAACTAAAGAAGTGGAAGTATAAGTATCAGCTGCAGATACCCTACCATCCAGATTAAAGAAGCCATTGAATAACTTATTATTTCTCGTTTGTTAAAATTTGGAATGGGTGTATAAAGTAGCTACTATGGGAATGGGTGTGCCTAACACTGGCTCAACCCGAACTGCATGAAAGAAAAAACTGACTAGCGTGAATGGTTGAACCTACACCCTCTTACTCTCTATACTCTAACCAATCATTATAGCATTGAACCAAGTGAATTTAATTCTATGAACTGATGAGTCTTTTGATTGGCTGGCCGGGAAGGAAGGAGTAGTGGCCAAAGGGAACTAATTAGCTTCTGGGGAGACAAGTTCCAACGGAACCAGGATAGAGTTATACGTGCCTCGTTCTTGATTAACCATGCCTTGAAGGTGTGATTCTATGTATGTGAACAGTTTATCATACCAGATAGATATGCCCAGGAATATTTGATTCTCTACGTGTGTCATCGATTCAACGTGCACAGGATAGTTGAGGCAATTCTATATGTGTTACCAGTTTTATGTGAACAGGAAGGAAGCAGCAGGGTTTGATTCTATGTGTGTTACCTTTTATGTTACCAGTTCGATGTGCGCAGGAGCTGATTCTATTTGTGTTACCTGGTCTAATCCCCAGTCAGTTAGGATCTTTTCCAATAGCACAAAGCCCAGTTTTTAAGTTATTATTTCCCGTGCCCTGGAATTAGGTGGTATAATTCACTAGATTGCCGATAAAGAGGCGATCAAAGAGGAAATCACTCAATGATAGATGTAATTTCGTTTTTTTTCCGAACCCGATGGAGGATGCCTTCTTGTAATTAATCCCATATTTCTTTTATGTCACGTGCCCCAAGTTGCAGTATTGTTCTCCGTGACCAGGAAGGCGTTGTACGTGCTAGTTATAATCCTAATAAATCCGGGTTGGGAACACAGTAAAACCCCTATTTTACCCCCAAAAGGAGCAAAGCCGCTCCCCCGATGCGGGGGAGGAGCATTTAGCACCTGTCCTTCCGAGGGCAAGGAAATAGAGCGCATTTCTTTTTGAAACTTGTGGTGAGTCCAGCAGGGATCTGCCAACAACCTATAATATAGATCCGGGCACCATTTCAGGTGTTGATTTTGATGCTTAGCTTTATACAATATTTATCTCACGCCCCCATCGAGGGCTTATATAGCCCTCATGTTATCTACCCCCTTCCCCCCGAACCTAGACCCTTACCCCACTGAACACTTGGTTAATAACTGGTCTGGGCTCCTTGGCTTGTTACTCAACTAGTAGGATAATTGGCTTGGCTTGGCTGACACAGCTGACTGAGTCGTAGCACATATTCGTTCACAGCAAATACACACGTTGTAGCACTTCAAAAAATGTATAAAGTATTTGCAGCACCTCTTGTTAGCACCTCTGGTAGCCCTTTTCTCTGTGTAGCACCTCCGTGTTCACAGCACCTAATCGTTCGTATCACCTGTTCGTTCACTGCACATAGTAGCCCCTATCCCCGGCTCCCCTCCCTACGAGCTCTAGGCTCTATCTCCTCCCTACAGGCTATCGCCCCTCCCGAAATACTGGCTCTGGTCTGTGGACTCTCATTATACTAATCGGGATAAAATTACTATAAATATCTCAATAAAGTAACTCCTCAGTGGGCTTGGCTAAGGGCAAAAGGCTTATGGCTAATTCCTTCCAAACAAAACCTACCTGGCAAACAACTCAAGAAGCCAACAACAAGGCCTCCTCGATTTTGACCAGTCCTCGCTCGGTTTAACCCAGCCTCGGTTTAAACAACAATCCATCCTTGGTTATCTCTTTGTATTTTCAATATTGAATGATAAGTTTTTATAGAATCTGTTTTGTAAGCTAACAGTGTGCGCGGAATTTGGTAGACCCTAAATTAGGCCCTAAATAAAGATTTATTGGGGCAAGCATTATCACCTACCTCCCTTCTCTGACTGGTCTAGCTGACCCGGCTCCCCAATGGTAAAAGCTACCCGACCAGCGTGAAATAGAAAAACTGAAAAGCATGATAGAACCTACGCTATACAAGCGTGACTAGCACTCTCTGACCAGCGTGACTGGCTCACAACCCTACCTGTTTCCCCGGCTCTATGCTCTTTCTTTTTACTCCCGCAAGAAGTAATAGCGGCATAAAGGCGCTCCTCAGAGCAATTGAAACCACCAGGTTTGAATAAAGAAGAGGTGGTTGGCTTATTGTCAGGAGCCACCAGCCCAATATATATTACTTAATTTGGTACATAAAGGTAGCATATGGTAAGTAGCCATTAATGTGTTTATTTACTCTGGCCTTATGAGAACTAGTAAATTAACAACCGGAGCCACCCAATAAGTTTTTAAGGTGCCGTGCGAGAACTAAACGTCCCTCATACCCTCATCACCTCCGGTTCCTTCAGTAAACCCATTGCAGTTAATAACTTAGAAACATGAATGGGCACGTGGCAGAAAGGCGCAAACATAGAGACAATTACAAGCCCTATCGGTTCACAAACATACAATAAAAATCGCCACCTGGATCGATTGACTGCATTACTTTTGGGATCGAATACTATCATTGAGTACCAGCATTTACTCCTGCCTTGGGTCTCCTACCGGCATCGATACCTGACAATGACTAGGGACAATGACTATTGGCTCTCGGCACCAACGACTTGGCACCGACCATAGCTTCATGGATCGACCATAGGTTTTGCACTGAGGGTTCAAGCAATGTTATAGCTCTTACTGGGAATAAGTACTACTCCCAGCAAAGAAACCTGGCAATGATTATGACTCCTTGTAATGGTAAATAGAGGCTATGAGTGATAAGGGAGAGAGTGTTCAAAGACAAATGGATGCCCTAAAAGCCATATAGGAAATGCTTTAATGGAAAAAGGTTGCAGAGCAACACGACAATACACTTGCCCTGGGGAAACACCAGGACAGGAAGGCGAATTAATTCTAGACAGGCAAATAACTTATATGTAGTGACTATGTGCAGTGAATTAACGGTTTAAGCAAAGGATTCGTGCAGTGATTGAATGAATGACACAGAGTGCTAGGGGCGTGAACAGCTTCTTTGTGTGAACGGCTTCCTTTGAATGGATTCTTTGAATGGCAAATATGTTTGGGCTCGGATCCCGCCGGGCTGCTTGGCGGGGCAGGCTTGGATAAGAGGCTTGGATATCAGAATGGGATACTCGACTGGGCTACTAGGATACTCTCTTTTGCTACTGGGCTGGGGCTACCTTGGCTGGAGACAGTCATCATTGCCAGTGGTCGGCCGAGAGTCGATCATCGACAGAACGTCAGCTTATAGCAGCCAGTGATCACCGAAGAAGGCCAACGTCCATGTTTAAGAAGTAAAGTGAAGGTGAAGTACAAGGAAGGAGTCCGCTTGGATCTTCTGGGGCTCGCTACAAGACATGGCTTTATAGTGAGTTATTTATACTGAATGTCTTCTGATTAGGCTGGCCGGGGGTAAGGTGCAGCGGCCCAAAGACTGATTAGTATTTCGGGGAGGCTAGTTCCCACTGTTTAATCATTCCCCATATAATGTACCAATTATAACCGCGTATATCTTACCCATCATTAGCCCCCGCTTTCGTCCCCTTTATTCCCAGTCCGCATTCCCCAGTCAGTCAATATGCATTCCGTTTACTCCGCACCTGCCATATTAAATGTGGGGCCCTACAATGCGGACGGAAATATAAAAAACTTCTTATGGGGTTCAAAATGGGGTGAATCGAGGTCCGACGGAAGGAGGTCTCGACTAAAAGGAGAGGGATATTAGGTCAAATAAATCCCACTAAGTCATATCCAACTTCCCATCCGGTGGGCGGGTTATACGAAAATGTAATCCTCCCCTTCTGCCTGTAATAGTCGATATTAAAAGGTGCTTTGTATCGTATCGAATCGTTAAAGCGAGTGAATGATTGATTCTAAATTCGAGTTATTTCACGAACGAACCTTACCTTCAATGAGTAATGGAATGGGATCAATTCTTCCAGCCAGATAGTTCAATCTAGCGAAGCCCGGGTTAAAATGTGAAGGGTTGATCGGGCTCGCCGCCGCTATCTCAATCTATCTCAGGTAAGTGATAACCTGAGCTACGCTTCTCCTTAATGAGATTATTGTCTAGCTTGCTTGCGCGTAGAGGTACAGATCCATGCGTTTGTTGTCTCTGTCTATAGAGGAACAATAAGTACAATCCTGGACTGGCCTCCTTCGCATGACTTGGGGAGGTCCGTGCTACTAGAAGGCCTCTGAACTCCTCCCTCAGGACACTGTTGCCATGGGGACGGTGTAGCCCCGACTTCCACAGGTCCTTGGTGAAACCTCCTTATTAATGGAAATTTAGGTCCTTGCACGGGCGGGTTCTCAGACTTGCTCTCTCTGTAGTGCCCCTTAAGATAGTGTGTTATTTTGTGGTATCCCTTGAGCATAGCGAGAAGGATATCCCGCATAGCGAAGGTAAGGTTATCCCTCATTTTTATTCCCCTCAAAAAGCTAACTAGAGTTCAGAAAGATATGGGTTTCCACAAAATATATTTCAGAGCGTGCGTATAATATGGTCCGAGGCATAGCATTCAATCAATGGGCTAGGGTGGCCCGAAGATGGCTGCTATAGTGATGGCCCAAAATACAATCTGCTGCTTCTTAGGTATAGGTACCGCCGCTTCTCCACAATGTCATTTCTGTCCCCCCTTGGCCTCAGAATTATTGAGGGGTGTGGGGCAGATGGTGAAAAACACTTTCCTTTTTAATAAGAGAAGAAGGGTGGAGTGAAGGTAGAGACTCTCTCTCTAGACCCTGTGTGTGTGGGAAAAGTGGATTTGTTGGTACATAAGTAATAGACTGGGTGTAGTGAGAGTGAAGAAGAAGGGGATTATTTGATTGCC
>Ga0233342_1000010_pt1 | contig 56369 bp, 34 predicted proteins | sample GEONDECOMP273_FD_180706 | JGI IMG/M metagenome (GOLD analysis project Ga0233342, IMG submission 180706) | Leaf litter microbial communities from Shasta-Trinity National Forest, California, United States - GEON-DECOMP-273 | ecosystem: Environmental > Terrestrial > Plant litter > Unclassified...
AGCTATCGGAGACCTTCTGTAAATGACTGTTTTCAGCCAAGGAGAGTATACCAGTCCGAGTATAGAAGCCAAGCAGTGTGAGTAGCGCAGTCGAGTAGCCCGGGCGCTCAAAGCAGCCGAGTCTCAAACAAAGCCTAGTAACCAAGCCCGCGGTATCCAAGCTGAGCAGCCCGGCCCAGTAGCGCAGTCGAGTAGCCCCGCCCAGCCAATGAATCCATCTATCCAATTAGATAGAAACGTGATGAAAATGCAAATTGAAGTAATAGCAACTCTTTTTTAGTAACCGCAGTGATACCCGTCAAGTTAATTGTCGTCAGGTGGAAATAATAATAGATCCGGGTATCGAGATCGAAGATCCCAGGCAGGTATCAATAGATAATATTATAGGTCTCCGGTTCGGCTGCAAGTTCGATGAAGACAGTTCGGAAGGTCGAAGGAAGGCAGCAGTAAGTTCGATGAAGGCGGGTCTCCAGTTCAAAAGTTCGATGAGGGCAGTGATTCAAGCGGGAGAAGGCAGGCAGCTGGTTCAATAAAAAAGTTTCGAGCAGTTCGAGGTAAAGAGAACAGGGTTTATTGTCACAGTTTTTAATTAAAGGCAAATAGGCATGGTAAAAGTCCTACTAAGAATGCTGTCTTCATTCATCACTAGTATCTGACGAGGTAAAGGCCTGTTCCCCCAACAAGTGGTACCCCCTTAGGCATCCCTGCCTGAAGCAATAGGTGCAGCACTCCACCATCTCCTAGAGTGGAAGGCAGTAAGGTCTGGTATAACAGGTGGTGGGACTAAAATGAAAGAGAAATAGGGCTCTTCCTTTCCTAGCCAGTGGGTTCTAATTCTTAAATAGTCTCTGGCTGACCTAACCGGGTGAAGCTAGTTCGTCCCCCCAGCTCAATAGTGTTGCTACAACAAAGCATTCCTGGCTGAAGCAATTGGTAAGGGCAGCCCTCCCTCCATGGACTAGGGTTATAAGGGAGTAATAAAATAAGGGTAAGGTTAGATAATCCCGTACTGTCCTGATAAGAGAAGGGTAATAATATGGGTTGGTTAACGGTTTTCTCCTTCGCATTCATTCTGCACAGTAAAGCAAGAGCATCAGACCGGTTTTATTCTTTCCCACAACGCTTTCAATAACTACCCCGTCTCCCATTGATGAAGCTGAATCAGCCTGCTTTAGGGATAACATTGATTCGAAGGTACCTCGTCCCTCACCCACGGTCCGAGCATCCGACAAGGAGGTTTATTTCCTGCCGACAAGTTCTTTCTTTCCTGAAGGGTACTTAGGTCTGTCTATATTACTAAGTATATACGCGTGATAGAATTGAATAGAGTATATAGTAGCAATTCTATAGACTAAATAACGTATATAGTAGTAGCTATTATAATAAATAATATGGTAGAGACAATTGGGATGTTATACTTGTTGGATGGGAAACTAGGTTGAACGATACTAAACTGTTCTTTCACCTGGATGCTGAACTAGTTAATTAGCTTGTTTGCCTGTTATCAAGATAGCCTGCTGCCTGTCTACTTCGACCCTTACTTCCTTCTTCGCCCCTGGTCTACTTCGACCCCGTATTCGACCCCGTCTACTTAATTAACCCGGCTGCCTGCCTTTCACCCATCCATCCTTTATTTTATTCCTTGTGCCGTATACCAATCAATGAGGGAGGGGAACTAACGACCCGGCTTGGGCTTCGGCCTTTCTCAAAATAATGAGACTTGGCATAGTTGGCATTGCTTGGTAAGTAAACCTGCTGTCCTGCCTGCCTTACCAGCTTTTTCTTTTTTCTTGGTCCGATATGTTATATATATATATAAAGGTTCCTTCACTAATGGTCTCCTCTCCTAAGTAAGAAAGAAAAGAAATATCCTTGGGGCCAGCCAGCCTGAACTCTGATGGCCGGCCTGAACTTGGCTTGAACTGGTCCTGCACAAAATATATTGACTAGCTTGGGCTCGGTTGGGTTCGCCCTTTAAAACACACATCTTTTGCTCTTGACTTGGTTCGCTCTTCCTTGGTAACACTCTCATGGCTTGGCTCCCGGCTCGGCTCCCGTAGGGTATTCATGGTTGTTATAACAATAAATACTAATCCAAGGCATACGTCACAAACTTTGTGTCCTTCTCTTTTGCTCTGATCCCTCCCGAACGTGGTGGATCCTGTGCTCCGCCCTATGCTCCTCTCCTTCTCGGGACTTCCCCCTGAACCTATATCTGGGAACTCCTCCTGAACCCTCCCTCCGCCATTATATATTAAAGCCCTTTTTAAAAGCCCTTTTTCACCCCTTGAAATGGGACCTTATTTTTCCCCCTTTTTCCCTTACTAATCTTTCATCTTGTAACTATATGAACCCCATGAGTATCCGGAGCCTGAGAGCACTGATCTGACCTGTTTCAGAACGACTTCTGACCTGGTTGTTGCCCTGGGACAGGAGGCAAAAGAAGGGTGCCTAAGGAATGTACTTTGGAAAGAGTCCCTCTCCTTCAAGTCCCAGCTCTGGAACTAACTTGTGTATAAACCAACCCAAACCCACATTACAAAGTTGTCTAGCCTTCACTGAACCTCTGAAGAACCTGTCTTGTTTAAACGCGTAATGACATATATCAAGAGTTGCTCGATATGGACGTGTATCCGTTTGTGGGGGGGGGTAAAAAGAAGGGGGGGTAAATATAGAAGAAGAATGCCGCTCCCGCTCTACAATAATGCTAGAGAAGGTGGGGCGGATAATGAAAAAAGTCCCTCTCAGAGAGGGCAAAAAGCCAACTTATCATTCATAAGACAATGGCCACCCGTACCACTTCTGAGTCTGTCTCTATTATAGCAGAATCGTCTATTATTAATAGTTTAAGTTTAGCCTCTCTGAAGTTGTCGTTAAGAAAAAAAGAGGTTTATATAGATGTTAACTGTCTTCTTACTTAAGAAATTGTAGGAATTTACTGAAGTATTGACAAGTCCAATTATCGGGGGAGCAATCCTATTAAAACACCTGCCTTAGGCATGTTGCCGTAACGAAGTATTCTCTTAATATAAAACCATCAGGCCCTAATATTTCGTCTGTCTTCAAATAGGCAACGAAGTATTTTCCCTCTTTGGTTCACCTAACACCACACCATAGAAAGAACGCCTTCCAATGCCCACGAGAGTCTGTAAAGCAAGGCCAAGCCAAGGAGGGATATACTGGAGGGAGAGTTGGCTTCGCGTTAGATCTGGCTGGGTTGGGTTGACGAGGACCACTACTTATTTCTTTCCTGGGTTTACTTCCTGGGCTTGGGGCTGCTGGGTTGACGCAGTCAGCTGAGCAGATTCCCTAGAAATAAGGGCAGGACCTTACCCTTCTTCACCCCGAGGAAAGAGAAGATCAAGGTAATCTAAAAAAAGTTATAATGCTTACAAGACGCCTACCTTACCGCAAGTACTTGTGATCACGCCTACCTTTCCTTCTAGCGCTTTAAGTACTAAGGGTAAGGACGAGGTTATACTAGGTATGATGAGGTTACAACAGGTGACTCGTTCATCTTTAGAATTACTTGGTGCTAGTGTGACAAGTTGGTGTTACAATAAGGAAAAGGACGAGGCCAAGGAAAGAGGGTTAAGAAGGGCCAAGTCCGGTATTACCTGAGCTAGCTCTGCTCAGGCTTTGGGGGGAATAAAAGAGGGGAATAAGTGAGGGTAATAAATATTTATCAAGAGCCTTTCCTCAATGGTGAAATGGGGTGAACGGGTGAGTTATAAACCGCTAAAATGGGTGTTTACCTGTGTTTGATAAAAACTTTATGCATCCCTCGCCCGAACGTGGGCCTCGCCCTCTTTATGGTCTGGTTCGACTAACTCTCTGCCTGTTTCCTGGTCCTCGCTAACTCAGGCAGGATGGAAACGGATTAAATAATAAAACCCCATCCCTTCAGACCTACCTATCCTGTCCCCGCACCCACTCTTAAGACGACTGTCCTTCTTTTTGTGCACCCCTCTCAGAAGACATTCAGTATCGATCAATCAATCAAGGCAGTGTGGTGATTCGAAGGTCAAGTAAAAGGTAAAAGAGATCAGGTATATCTATCTGGGTATAAATCGAGGTCTAAATAAGGCAGGAATAATCGCGTAAGTAATCGCATGCCATTCCATCGCATCTCGCTGGTTGGTTTTATTTTCCTACTCCTAGCCCGCCGGGGTGATTCGAGCAGTAAGCCGCGAAGGTCCCGCTCAGCCTAAAACGATATCTCGCCTATCCATATGAAGCGTGTTCAAATGCCATTCTTCGTAAATAAACCCTCCCCTTCGTACCTCAGGGAAGTCCCTCCGGGTCCACATACTCGTACACTATTTTGTGTCCCTCCGGGTCCTCGTACCTCGGCCTTCGCCCATCGCCCTCCACCACTTTTGGCGAAGCACCCCCTCTGGGTAATAACTTTATCTGTTTGTTCAGTTGGTTTCTGTTCTCAAGATCGCTAAAAATATTGTTTCCATAGAGCTAAAATGTCCATAAAAACATATAAAAATAATTGAACTAATCTTTGCAAGCTGATTTCTGATCCACGAGCAGCAGTTAATCTAGTTGATACGTTTTTAAGTATTCTATTTGTTTATGGCCTTTCCGACCATTTTTGGGGAGCGGCTTCGCGGCTTCTCCTCTTCCCCTGGGCTCCTGCTTGCAGGCGTGGCGCGGGTGGCTTCAACTATTATTTCCCTTTGCCTTCCTATTTTATTTTGCTTCGACCTTCTTATCTGCTCCGGCCCTAGTTCATTGTTCTCCTTATCTGACTTGTTGTTTTAGTCGTTGGTGTCGTCGTTTGTATGTTTGGTGATGGGGTCCACTGGATGAAGGAAGATGGATTTGGCCTTGGGGTTTTACACAGATTCATTGAGAGATATAACTGCCTGGCCGGTATTGAGCGGCCAGATGCGGGAGGTCTTTGGGTGGGATAGGATACTGCTGCTCCATCTTGATAAAGCCCACTGTTACCACCTACCTGCTTTATATATTCTGCTTGCATGAGTGCTACCTGCTATCTCGATTGCTTACTCACTTACTACAACTAGACGCCATTGGGACTGAAAATTGAATCCACAGTAAAAAACTCAAGTTCCACAGTTCCACCTACCCGCTTCAATATAGATCTTGATACCTGCCCTCTCTATTGATACCTGTCCGTCTATCTCTCCCTGGGATCTCCGATCTGCTACCTGCTCGTTTCGATTTTATACCCGGATCTATCTCTTCTTGCCACCTTACAACGATATAACCCAAGGCTAAAAACAACCCGTGACAATAGACCGTGACGCTAGACCTACCCGACGATGACGCTTCTTCGCTCGAAAAACTTGACCACCCAACAGAAACTTAACATCTTAACACATAGAGACACCCTACCTGGTCACCCTCACGGCGCGAACCTGGAGTTCCGAACAGCGCGCAGTTTACCTGAATGGCACACCAATTATTCACACCGTCTTAGAATCTTTACTTTCATCGAAACAACACCGACTAACCCTGCCGAGCCATCAAACCAAACGCCAACCTTCAGACCTAACGACAGAGGAGGGAACTAAACACCCGTCAAACCAAAAAAACACCTGCCTTCCCATTCGAGTACTTAAAGGCAGAAACGTTTAACCCGGTTATATCTAACATTTTATAGTGTGATTCTGCCACTCTGAAAGCTTACCTGCCACAGAGAGGGTGGAAAAGGTTATACCTTCCCCCAAAGCCTGAGCTCGCTCCTAAAAGGTAATTATGAAATCTTATCGATGGATCAACGGGTATACGAACGGTACCAGCTCCAACTCCTCTGTAACTTGACTTCGTTAATTGAATAAGTAGTCACTTAGGTCGAGCTCAACAAAAATAGAAGTGTGACACCTGCTATGTCCAGGGCCCAAAAGGTTACCGAACTAACGCACGCGTGCCTGGGATGCCGGTTTAACACAACCAACCACGGTTCTTTACTGATCGTACCATCAGATTGAGGAAGGAAATAACCATTATGGTAAAGAATACCTATATAAGGTAAAGGCTCCAGGGACGGGCTCCTTTCTGGGCTTAAGGTTATTTGAAATGCCCCTCTTTCCTTCCTGGGTGGGCTTATGGCTATATTCCCATTGCTTTTGCTTCCTCGCTGCTCCGCCTCTTTTCCCCTGTCCCTTCATGGTTGTTTTTTATATTCTTTATCTCCCTGGTCTGCCCGCTTGGTTGGCGCTGGCGCTGACTCTAGCCCTCGTTCTGGCCCGCTGTGTTCGGCGTGGTATCCTTCGTTGTTATTTCCGTTGTGGCGTTATTCGTGGTCGTTGTAGGGTTTGAGGTCTGGGTTTGACGCGTGCGTGAGGGGGTGTCTGGTCGATCCGGTGTCGGGTTCCTTTTATGGCGTGGGTTTCCGAACCTTTACTGTTCTACCTTCAACTCTTACTTAGAAATCGATAAAGGCTCGAAAGAATAATACAATAAGGAGATAATACTGAACTAGAACTATCACTATACTTCACTCCTCGAACTCAACTTCACTAACTATCACTCAACTTAGATAACTAGAACTTAACTTACTAAAGCAAAGGAAAAGCTCAAGCTATCGACTTTAAGAGATGATCATCATCGAATCAAGAAATAGGAATTAGGAAATAAATAGCGGAGCAGAGGTAAAAATACACAGAAATAAGCTATCAATGTACGGAGAGACCAATTCAATAGGATCAATACTCACTTCACTTCTCCACCATGAATCCTATAAACCAACTAGAAACAGAAACTAATCAACCACAGAAACAATCTTGTATATATGACGCATCTCAACTTACCACAATGCATTCTTGATCTTTGATACTAGATAGTCGAATCAGAGATTACAGCAATCACCATACATCTCTACGATCGAATCAACCCTCATACATGCATAACCACCGCTACCATCTTCATTATCAAGTCACTATGTCTCGTAATATAACATGAAAAATAAAGACAACTAATCAACTATTAAACTCTCTCTACTAACCACTAACATCTTCTATATAAAATATATCTATCAACATGCATCATCACTTAACACTATGCATCTATTCTACTTATAACTACTTACTACCTCATATTCAGAATCTATCTTGAAAATGCATTACATCAACTATGCATCGTATAATAATAGCAAGTGTATCAGGGACAGAACCGGAACAACCCAACAACCTGGGTGCCCGTTCCCAACCTGGTGCCGCCTTTTTATGTGAGGGAATCTTCTCCGCTTCGCTCCTCAACTGTTGATATTGGGCCATACGTTATTTATTTATACTACCTTTTAGATTTAGATACGTCATCTCGGGTCGGGCTTGGAAATAAAGAAATTCCTGGCTGGATTCGTACTTATTTATGAGCAATTATATACGTGCTTCTTTCAAGTTCTCTGGGTGCCAGTATTTTAATCCTCTTGATAAACTTCTTCGATCGTCGCTGACTCCGTTCCTCATATTCTGTGGAATATCCGAAGGGACTTGTCTGAAGAAAGACACTTATTTCTGGAGATAATTTTGACCCCACTAATCAGGTGCCTCATATGTAATCTTATTTAGAACCCACCGAGCCAGGGATAGATTCGCTTCTTCGATCCGAACCTTGAGGATTCTCTTCTTGAGCTCCGAACCTTGAGGATTCTCTTCTTGAGCTCCGAACCTTGAGGATTCTCTTCTTGAGCTCCGAACCTTAGAGTAGTAGTATCTTCTTGGTCCGATGGCCCACCTTATCATGGGTAGATCCAACAGCAGATCCAGGACAAGCAGCAGATTAACCCCTCCCTAGCAAAGGAAGGTACTCGGAGTGGCGTATGTGGTCGCCCTTTCTAGTGAAGTGAAAAGCTTATGCAAAGTGGTAATTGAAATACTTCAAGGTGGCCTATTAAGGAGCAGTAAAATACCCCAATAAACCTAAGTCACGCATGGGAAATTAAGGCCAGGTTTTAACTATTTAATTGACCAGTCGATCACTAAGCAAGAAGACCAGCACCCAAGCTAACAGCATCCGCAAAGCAAGCACCTTTTAACCTCGCGTCGGGTAAGTTATTTTTACGCTTCCACACTTTTGAGGAATGAGGCGGGGGAGCAAGCAACGGCAGGCCACTATACACGTCATACGCTCACTCAATCCTTCAATTGCATTCTCTCTCAATCGATAAATCACTATCATCTGGCGGGGCTGACTGACTCAATGGCTTCATCAATCCGTTCATAAGAGCTCGTCTATTTTGAGGGGGGGGGACACATGCCTGCACCAATATGTAATAATGCCTTCTTTAGCCCTTAAAGGCTGCTAGGCATTCCTCCCTTTATAGCACAGGGAGCTTTATATACTTTTCCCTTACTTAGCTAATTCATAGGATCTATAAGCTAATTGAAATTGATAGGAATGCTGTTCTCCTTTCTCTTTATTATACGTTCGTTATTATAAGGCGTACAGTTGAGACTTGGAAAAGACAAAGGCTGGTAAAAAAAATAACCCACCTGCCCCTCCCTTCCGGTTTAACAACCGCTTTTAAGACATCCTTTTAAGCCGGGTTACTTTGCTTTTTAATGTGTATGCTTGCTTTTTAATGTGTATGCTTGCTTTTTAATGTGTATGCTTGCTTTTTAATGTGTATGCTTGTTCCCGCGGTTGTTAAAGCGGTTGTTAAAGAGGCCTCCCAACAAGAAGCTACCCTTATGGTCCAGATTTGAAAAGAGGTCTTGTTGGTCTTTTGCCCTTCTGTTTTCCCATTTTGAGTAGAGCCATCTTTCAGTAGGATTTTTATTTGGTGGGGGATTGGTTACTCATTTCGAAGGATAGACGAACCCATACTCTGTAAGGTATATCATTTGTTGTTGCTTCTTGCTTTATTGAATATGGATCTATTCTATCCCTTCCTTAAAAACCAAATCCTCGTCATTCTTATTGTCTGGAATGTTTATATTATTAATTGTATAATGGTTCCTTCAACCCGGTGAAGAATTAGATTAGCATTGTACTTTATATGCATGCATAGAGCAGGAAAACCTTGGTTGTCTCTTTGTGTGCAGGTCTTCTGGAGAGTTGAAGCAAAAGGAGCCCGGAACCGGATTGCTCCACGGGGATCAACATCAAACGTCGAAAACCGGGTTCTCACTCCATATCTCTCTTTGCTTTGCATCTTGCTAGTGTGGGGAAGGATAATTAGCTGTCTATAATAAAGTCTGTCGGTGATCTAACCCAATCACCGGGGGGATATTTGCCCTATAACAGGGGCTTACGCAGGGTGTGGTTTATACGGGTGAATGAAGTTCCTTGTGGTGCCACTCTAGAGCTCTCCTCACGGCCTTTTTTTACTTCCTTTCCGGGTTTATCTTCCTTCCATTCCTTTTCCTTTCCCGATCACAGGTTATCATCCCGCGCCAGGCTGTTAGTTTTTTGGGCTCTCTTTCAGACCACCCATCATGCTCTATTCCCCTACGCTATGAATGTGGGCAGGTAGAACGCAGGATGCTATAGGTGCGGGAAACCCCGTGGGAAGGCAGCAAATCTATGTAAAAAAAGGCCAGTGATATGCCCGAGAAAAGACCATTTATAGACCATAGGATAGGCCCTTTATTCGCTAGCGTCGGGTTTTCTGTCTCAAATTCCCAAGGTGCGCCGTGGTTCAACCGCTTCAACAGCTGCTTCTGCACTTGAAATTGGATCTGGGCATGGATTGAAAACCGGAGCAGCGGGCTGCATTGACTCTCGAATTGACTCAGATGCTTTCTCCCCCACCTATTATATATTCCCTGCTGTCTTTCCAGTCGCCTTTGTCTATGTCTCAACCTATGTGACTACTACTGCCTCTACTTATTTATCCATATGCAGTAGCAGCACCAGTAGTTTATCCATAAGCAAGCATAGCTAGTTCCAGGTCCAGCAGCAGCTTCAGTAGCACCAATTGCAGAGCTTACAGACGTATATACAGATAGCTCACACGGTCTATCCTTATCACAGCCTCCCTTCGCTCAGTGCCGCGGCTAATTATTCTTATACCTAAAGACGCAATATATAATTTATTAAATAAGTAGTTTCCTCGCAGTAGATCCAGAAGTTGACTGACCAGTTGCTTTCGATGATGAAACAGTTGATTCAGTAGTTGGCAGTCTTGAACGATTACGAATTGAGTCGCAAAAGCAGCAGCTAGAGCACATTTTAATCCTATCTAATTCCAGTCCCAAATATTTTGGTTTCATATATAGTTGACTCATAACCAATTGCAGTTTTTTTTTCAAATAATGCAGATCCGGTTCCTACATACTTAATTGTTCCTAGGAGTGATGCAGAAGCAAAGGTGGAGCCTGTTGATTCAGTGGACCAATAAGCAGCACCTGTCAAAGAATCAATTGATTGAGTTGTAGTCGTTTACCAATAAAAAGCCGCCGGTCACGTGGGTAATAGCTTGGAGGTAGCGGTGAAGCGAAGACTCGAGCTCCCATGTCTACTGGAGTGTAACGTAGCGGGATGGGCCTGGCCGAAAAGGACCAGTACGGGGCAGTTCACTCTTCTCCTCGTGCTTTGCTTCGCGTTGCTTAGTGTTGGTTTCCGCCATATACCTCCTATCCCTCGCCACGATTCGGCATATACCTATCTTACGTTCCTATCTAGTCTCCTACTAGCTACGATCTTGCTACAGTATTTTAACCTGCCCCCGAGACCTCACTCACTATTCGGTAGGGTTACCTCATAATCACTCGTAATTAGGGTTTTTTGAGTCCATCCGCTGCGTGAAAGTCAGGGGTGATTTATCGGGCGTACGGAGCACTCAAACGACCGGTCAAACTCTGGCCTACACGTTGGAATTGAACCGGCCAGCCTACACGATCGATGAAGCTCAGAGTGAAAGGCCCATTGCTCCTTCGATGCCAACCCATGCCCCTCCCATCCAGGTCGATTCTGACTGGTACTACAACCATTAGGTGATCTTTAGCCTAGACCATTGCCTATTCTTACTTATATATAGCTCAGGGCTGCGAGGGAAGCCCAATGGGGTAGATTGATAAGCAGCGGGAAATGGAGCTTCCAAGTGACGGCAGTCTACCTAGTGGAACTATAGCGCTTACCGTACTTTAGTGGATGACCGGGCGTGAGATGCTTACCATAAGGAGGCCTGGAGCTGACCAGACCAAGGCCTATCGAGCTAACCGAACCCGATGGAGCTTACTGGAGCCAGAGATGAAGGCCTCTGACCGACCAGACCGATGTTACCATAACAACCCAACAAAAAACAAACTAGCTTTGAGGGTCATGGACTTTGTAAGAGGTTTTTACCTCACCCGCCGCTTAAGCCCTCGTTATCCTGCAGGGAGAGGGCACGAAGCTTGAGGTACGAGGGTGAGGGGCGGAGCCACTCGACCGACCAAAGAAGGGAGAGGAGTTCCCTAATGACAAATGTGAATTATTCACCCAAGAGGTCAGCCCTTACTAACCCCCCAAACACCATCTTTTATTTATCAAATATGTGGTTTATTTATCAAATATGTGGTTGGGGAGGGGTGAGGGGTTGAGGTATGAATCCGCTCGACCATGAAAAAAATCATCAGGGGACTAAAAGTGGATTTTATTATTTTCGAACTATAACTTTTCAGATAATTTATCTAGGATAACCGGTATTTCCTTGACAAGCATTACTGCCAATCATCCTAGTCCTTGCTGCCTTCAGGTCATTGCTGAAAGACAGTTGCCAGCAGGTACTTGTCACAAGGGCTGTCGATGGCCGATCATATTATTGCCCGTTGTAATTGCTGAGGGCTAATAGCCAATAGCCCCTCATTGCTGGGCTGGGATACTTGTATATTTGGCTTGCCTACTTTAATAGAGACAGGAAGATAACTTGTTTGTTACTTATGAGCATCTCAATTAAGTTCTACGGAGTTTCTTTCAAAATGTTAGTCTTATTAGGCTGGCCGGGAAGGAGAGGACAAAGGTTACTTATTAGTCCGCCGAGGGAGGGGGAAGCGTACCGGCACTGAAAACAATCTGCCCGCATTCAGTAAGTATTACCTTTACCATATTCCTTTCAATCTACAAGGCCTAGGAGTTTTTTTGTGCACACCTGGGTTTCAATCCCATGTAAAGGAGGTAGCAGTTCTAAGTGCGTGAACTGTTTAACGTTAACAAGATTGAATAGATTCTAAGTGTGTTACCGGTTCTAGAGCCACCGCCACCGGTTCAACGTTAACAGGAGATTTAGTGCATTAACTTTTCTCTTTACCACGTGCCCAGTGAGCGAGGTGATTGAGTAAAGCAGCATTCCCGATAGCCAATAATAGTTGATGCTTTCAATCCACTCGAGCCAGGTGGCGATCTAACAGTTAAAAGAATCGATGCCAGTGTAAGTAAATCCCATAGGATATCAGAAAAGCCAAGAGGTCGTAGCCTTTGGTTGCCAAGATAACCAGGAGTGAGTGGGTTATATTGCCTGAAGAGATCTTGATTGATGGCCAAAATACTTCATAATAGGCGGTACCACGGATGGACGGTACGAGGGCCGAATCAGCAACATTGTGATTATTACCTACCCGCTTGCTGCTTATTGATAGAACTTGCTGCTTGCCGAAGAAGGAAGGGAAGTCTCTTGCTTCGATCTATTGCCTTGATACAAATAACTTGAAACCTTTTGTTTGCTTGCTTTACCATCCTGAGCTCTGCGAAGATAAGGTTATCCCAACCCTCTCATTTGAACCCGGTAAAGTAAGTTGATTAAGGAGAGGTACGAGGTACGTTAAGTGAATAACCCTAACTTTACGTTCGTGAAATACGAAGTGTTAAGTAATAAGGCAAGCATAATTACATATATAATGAGATATCTCTCCTTGTCTACGAGATATAAGGTACGATCGATGATGATTCGAGCACGCGTTGAATCATATATAATATAGATCAATATGAAAGCGGTCGACCGAAAAGTATCCAGCGGTTTATCAAAAAGCTTATGCCGTGATCACGGTTAAATAGTTCAGGACTTACATTTGAAAAGCCACAGGAAGGTGTTCCACATGCGGTTGTTATATTTATATTCATACAGAAGGAACTTGGCGAAAGGCGAGGAAATTGGATTAAAACCATCCAGGAGTATGATCTTTACATCAAGCCTACAATCATGATTTGTGGAAAAGTGTTGTGTAAACTGGTAGTTTAGGGGCAAGACCAAGTATATGCGGAAGAAGTAGGTTGGGATAATGACGCGTCATTGTATGCATCTGATGTCCTCTACATACCTGTAGAGACTGATTCCTGGTATAACAATGAAAAGTCTTATTTGCAGCATGGATCCAATCCAAGTTACTTAGATGCGAAGAAAAGAAGAGCGTTACAACTTAAATATGCTCAATATAACTCGTAAACGGTCTCATTTTTAGTAATAACTATGACGCAGTGTTATTGATAAGTCTTGATAAATCTGACACGTAGAAAGTGTTAAATGACTTGCAGGGTCTAGCGGGCACTTCTCCAGAGATACCACCGCACACAAAGCCTTAAGATCTTTATACTATTGGCCCACGTTGTTCAAAGACGTGCATGCACACGTGAAAAATGTAGAATATGCCAGACAGATATGCGCTCAAGAGAAGAAAGCAGCGATACGCAACCTGTTGCCATCGAAAAACCTTTTTAACAATGGGGGTTGAATGTGATAGATTAAATAAATATGCACTCTTTAAAGCAACAAAAAGATATCCTGACTGCCACAGCCTTTACTATATGGACATAAGTTGTTCTGTTGACAAGCATGAACGATGCAACAGTGATTTAGTTATTGGAGCAGCACATCATAACGAAGTTTGGTGTTTCATCTATGTTATTAGTATTTTACAATGCTTCATATTTTTCATCTGGTGCTATTCCATCTACGCATTAGGAGAGCGGCACAAAGTTTTTTTTGTAGCGAAACAGAATTGGCCTTCGTTGAAAGGAAATGCGTAAAAATAAAAGCAGGAAGAAAACAGTTTAGGTAGAAGGAAGAAGGTTCAATAAAATAAAGGGATAATTGGCCGTTTTTCGTCATAAAGCTCAAATAGCAAGACTAAAAAGCTAGGCGTATCTCCCGCTACGTTCCCCGACCAAGTTTATATCTGCTGAGCATACCTATATCCTCTTTTAAAAATTAAAGCAAAAGTAAAAGCATCCCCAATAACTAACTCACTTGCTTCTGGGAGACCTAATCTTATTATGCTCCTCCTAGGCGGGCTTATTAAGGCATATTTATATTTAGGCTCCTCCCTTCACAGCGGGCGGGTACCCTTAAGGATCTTTTAACCCATGCTCAAGCAGGGTTTTATTTAACGGCGGTAGCAGTTAAGAAGATAATATATACTTCAGACGTCTCACAGCTGCTACAACCATGCTTGCTTGGTTAAATAGTGGATGGGGCTAGGAGAATAAATAAATAAACAGGTTTAAGAACCGGCTAGCCAGGTGGCTAGATCACGGATGGCTAGATGATGGTATAGCTGGGATTAATTGGATTGCTGGCTATTTCTTTTAATAGTTAGGGAAGGAGGAGTAATGCATATGAATTTTGATAATACGAAACTGGATAAAAATGAATCTTGTATACAAATAAAAATAGAATTATATATGTAATTATGCTCTCCTAATAAGGACAAGAAACGTAGTCGTCCGCTGAGGACAAGGAACAACGTTGACGGTATAAGTGATAACCCTCGTGCCCAATCAAGACCATCCATCCATCCATCCAAGATCGTCTGGCTGTATTGAATCAATCCAAGCAGTTTCAATTTCCGCTTCGCTGGGAGTATTTCCTAAGGCAATTCTTCCTAAAAGAGTCCCCACTAAATTAGCTTACAACTAAATTTATCAGGTAGGGTAAACTAGGTCCTCCCTCTAAGCAATTAAAGCATTAGGTTAAGTTGATTGAAGATGAGGTTAGGTGCGCAGCAAATAAAAACCAAAAGATGAGGTTCGGAGACAACTCTAATCCCATTTGATAAATATGCATTTTGGTTGTTTAATTAATCTGAGAAACCTTATGAAATGGTTTATATAACCTTCGTTTGTAGGGGGAGTTCCAAGGGTGGTTTGGATCTGGGTATAGAACTTTAGTTTTTAAGCCAAAGTGTTTTGTGAAATCTGTTCAAATCCAACTTGGTGGATACTCAAGCTGGGCTACTTAGATTGGATTGGCTACCAGTTATACAAAATGACCTCATTCACCATTTTAATATAAATAATCTACCCTTTAGAGAGTAACAAGTTTCGGCGACGAGGCCTTAGTTTGGTAAGACAAAATCATCTTTAACTCCTCGGCGATAATTGGGTTTGGGTCCCGGGCTTCAACAATATTTGCTAATTAAGAGGGTTACTTTCAAAGATCAAGGCTCCTTCATTTTGATAGGGCTAACCTCTTTGGTGAGTAACTCTGAAGGCTCCGACAAATTTTAATTGGATTGCATTCACCACTAATAACATTTAGGATAAAGTGGCATTGTCCAATAGGGGTAATGCTCAATAGAAGCCTAAACGAACTTACTAAAGGTGTGGGCTAACAGGTGTGTTTGTAAAAAAAAAATAAATGGGGGGGTAGCTTATGAAGGGGCAATACCCACTTGTAATAGAATATAAACACTTTACTCCTATATATCCTCTCATCCTATCCTGGCTTCACTATTCCGCCGGGTTGCAAGTATCTAAAACAACCGGTATAAATAAACAACATGTCCTTCCACTCGACGACAACTCGTGACCGGCTTCAACTGATAGGCTATCAAAACACTTACTAGCATCACTGACTAGCAACACTGAAAGTATAAGAGCTTAAAGCACTGACCAGAGCCCAGCAGGCAGCGCCAACTGTACTTTTCATGCACTGACTATAGCTTCTACCACGTGACTAGAGGTTAATGCGGACCTTATATCTATATATAGTAATACTACTGACTAAAATAAACTCTTGTCTTGACTCTCGGCCGACTTACATTTACCGGAATGAGGTTTTTCTCGGCGGACATAGACCAGTGGGTCTGGGCTCTCGGGTCTAGTCAACCAGGAATAAATATATTGGCAAGCATAAATCGCCACCTACCGGGATCGACGAGATTTCTGGCATCGAGTTATTGCCACACCTGGTTGAGTCCCGGCATTTACACCTGGGTATAAGCGACACCTGTAATCCAAGGGGAATTATTAATTATATATTATATTTATTAATTTGAAAGGGTCAAGTTAAAATGTGGATATGCTCATATATTTGTATATCAATGTAAAGATGTAGAGATTAATTAGGTGTTTCACATAAACCCCCCATCCATTGTTACTCCATCCTTGCTCCTCTTCTTATTTACCGGCGGTTCTATCTATATTCTCCTCGGCGGCTCCCCCATATCCCTCCCTAGTGGCTATCTTTATTTTATTTACCTTTACCGGGGATGGCTCTTGCTCCTCCTTATTCATATTTTAGGGTTTTATATCTCAAAGTGATGGATTAAGAAAGAGATTTATATATCATTTCTAGCACCATAATATTGTATAATATCATATACAAAGAGAAAGATAGATCTATGTAATTCTGCTTGCCTTATGACTTGCCCTTCAGCCACTCAATCTATATTGATCAGGTGGGGAAAGAATATATTTCGCTCTACTAAGCCAATCAACTAATGCTAAACAACCGACCCCCTTGAATATAAAGCTATTTATAGGTCGAGCACTCCTGGTGTACACGGGTCAAGGAAAAAAAAGTAATAGCCGTTACCCTTTAACTGTAGCTATTTAGGCCGCAACTCATGGGCCCAAATTTGCTACAGTTCGGGTTGGGTTCGAAAAGTAAGGGAGATTTATGCTATTCATAGATTAAGAGACCTGGACTTTCCAGGGTAAATAACCTTAAAAATGCGACGAGACTTGCTCTGTAGTGTGTGTGTGGGTCAGAGGCGACCTGGAAAACCAACCTATGAGGTACTGCTTGCAAAAAAGGGATATATGGAAAAAAACCTTTCCCATAGCACCCCAATAAGTTGTGGAGTCATTAAAAGCCTTTCTTCCATCGGGTAAGTGGGGAATACTAAAAGAATATATTTTTTATATGAATGGAATGGATCCCTGGGTCCAGCTAACCCGCTCGTGAAGCAATGGAGAAAAGAGAGAACCGCTCCTCTAAGTCTACTGTTATAAGTAAATAGTGTGGGTGCGCGGCCGGGACTTGCTAATAGGCAAGAAAGACAATCATTTGTCTGATGAATGCATATCAGGTTAATCAAAAAGTAAGGCAAGACTCCGCCTATAGCTTCTTCAACCACTTAATAATTGGAAATAATTTGTGTGGAAAATACTCTCTATAGGTCTATTTGTGCGTTAGCCAATACCCACCATAAAAAAGGGGGTTAATACGACGGAAGTGTTTATAAAGGAGGCCTTACCCATGCATTCTTTAATCATTGGTATTGGAGGAGAGATGAATATACACTTGAAGACCGAGAACTTAGGCAAGCAAGCAGAAATCCTTTCAATCTCTTCTCTTGGGAATGGGAATGTGCTCGCCCAGATGAGGTAGAGCAGAACTATTTTATGTATAGCCCCCTATGAGGAAAAGGCATAGCTGGCGAGGAAGCCCCCTGTTTGTAAGTAGGTGGGAGCGGGTTATCTTCCCTTCTGCCGAAAGAGACTAATGCCCTCAACATGTTGTAAAGAGAGAGGAACGCTGCGAGGCCTGTTGAACATGGTGGAGTAGCCTAATTCGAAATGAACAGGGGAAGTATATCTACTAAATTGACTGAGTTAAATGTGCTTTCAAGGCAGAGCTGCAGAGAGAGCCGAAGAGAATGATGCAGGACAGAAATGGCATCGCTGCTTCCATAAGACATAGCCCCCCTAAAAAATGGATAGGGTTGGTACTGGAATAAAACAAGCTTCGTCAAGTAACTGCTACTTTATTTGATCGTTATTCAGCCACTCAAAAACCAACCAAAAGCAGTGCGTGTCTTAGAGATAGATAGAAGCAAGCGGGTAGCTCCTATAGTATAGAGAGTCCCGTATTGTTTCAAGCGGGGTCGATATCTATTGATGGTTATTTATATAAATAAGGTCCTGAGCTAAGGTAAGGTCTTGGCACCATTTCTTTTACTTCTCATTTCTATTATTGGCATTTCTTATGAGCATCTGTCCTTCTTAGCTTGTCTTTTTTGCTAGCATCTCTAAAATGGGGGGAATCAGTAACCATTCCTCATGACTTATAAACGTAGTAGATCTAAGCTACCCCGTCAAGCATCTCCTGATTCTCCGTTTTTTGCATTCAATTACTTATTATTTTCCTACGTCGTTGATCTCCGTCTGACTCTCCTAACCTTTCCACTCGTAAAAGCAGTCCATCCTTCTTTCCATTCGTATATATGGATGGAAACTGGCAATAACTGGCAACTGGGCAACCCCCCCCCCTTCACTCACCCGGTCGGGATATATTTCTTTTACTGACGAACTGACAACTCCTCCTTCACGTAATAACCTAGCCCCTTCTTCGATCACTTAACCGGGATATATTTATTTGACAACCGACGTAGTACCACACGAAGCGCCACACCCTGGCGATAAGATGTACCTTTCGACTGGGAGGTATACTTTCCACTGGCAACCCCTCCTCCACTGGCTGGGGCTAGAAAGAATTTGACAGCCGACGCAGTGTCAGGATATACAGTTCAAAGCCGGCGTAACGAAAGCGACCAGGGCCGTTAAGGTCAGTGAATCTATACGGTCTTGGATATTTGGATTGGACGAATGAGGAGAAGCGCCTCTCCATACAGTTGGGTTTATAGATGGGATAATTAGATTCTACTACATACAGTTAGGTTGTAGGCTATCCTTACCATTTATTTCCTTACTGTTAGGGCTTTATTTACAGTTAGATGTCTTTCCTAACAGTTGGAACCTTTTTTAGTTATAAGAGCTCCTAGCCTGGATATTTGGATTTATAAGAAAGAGCGGGCCGCCCTGCGGGGCATGAGTTGGGTGCTTTCCTTGCCTTTCCTTTCCCTGACCATACGTGACCTGACCTTTCATGACCTTCCCTTCTCACCTGACCTGACTTTTTCCTTCCTTCCCACAAAGCTAAGCAATATGTATGGAACGCTCCTAACCAAGGTGTGTCTACCTGTAATTGATCCTTCCACACGATGAAGCTGGCTCGCTCAAAGAAGGCTCCTCACAAAGGTGTGTCAACGATCTATCCTTCGAAAGGATGTGGTAGCGGGTTAGGAGGCAGCGGCATAGAAGCAGGCAGTGGCATTGAAGCGCAGGCAGTATCGGGCAGGGTAGCGGAGAGTGGGGAGCGTGTAGTTCCGGGGTATAAGTAAGTAGCATAAGGAAGGGCAAGTTCAGTAGGTAGCGCTCTATTTTTGAAATGCTCCTTATTCACGCTCTCAATGCCCAATAGGCTCCTTAGTTGTGTAATCCTTTCCTGTTGTAATATTCTTTATTGTAAGCAAGGCTTTCGGACTAATATTTAATTGAACCAAGCTCTTTAATGTAATTTTAATGTAATAAAGTAAATTTGAACCCGGCTACTAACAACTACTCTGTTCCTAATTATATAGGACAACGATTTGAACCAGGGGCTCCTCCCTACCTATAAGAAGCAGGGCTATTTGACTACAGTGCTCATCATTCAATTTACCTTACGACATGACCCATTCACCAAGAGAAAGAAGCCCTTCACCTTGGGTCTACATTAACAAACCTACCAGAAACCTTAGGCCAGAATATAAGCCTTCAACACCAGCCTCACCAGGCAGGTCCACCTATATCTTACACTAGTATGGGACCAGAGGATATTCCGCCCTCGGAGCAGATGAATCGGTAGACATGGCATTTTCTATCCATGAGATGAAGTAGTGAGGAAGAGTCTAAGTCCGAGGCCAATAAGTCCGAGGCCAAGGGAACTGAACCTAGCTGTTAAGTCCGAGCAAAGGTGGGTTATTTCGGGATTGGCATAAAATAACAAGGTTGAATGAGATGTGTTTCGTTCTGGTTATTATATGTAATTATGGTTTCAAAGACTTTGAAGATCGAAGCTTTAACAACCGCTTTAACATCCGCCGGGTTAAAAAACAAGTAGCCCCTTCCCCTGTCGGGAAAGAGCTCCGCACCTTACTGTAAATACTTTCTTGATGAATAGATTTTTTATTTAATGAGGAGGTGTCCTCCGGAGGTGTACTGAGGTTTCCAGGGACTGCTGGTCTCTTTCGTAGAAGGGGGATGCATGACAGTTAGATTATTTCTTTAAAGAATAAAGTTCACTATTTGAGGTGAGGGTCCCGCGGGGGGCTAATAAGTGTCCAGGGGTTTCGGGGGACTGCTGGTATCCTTCGTAGAAGGGGGACGCATGACTGCCCGCAGTGCGGACTCGTCCTGGTGTCCTAAACTCAAGCTAAAGCCCTACTATTAGCTGTACTCATTGCCCTATAAGTAAGGATCCTTACTACTGGGTTTATTTCTTGAAGTAACTGGTATACCGGTTTTATTTAAGAATATTGGTATGATTGGCTACGCTTTCTCTATCAAATACTTTTAATCTTAGGTGGTCCTCCTTAGTCTCTTATAACAAAGTTTATGTAATTAAGTCTCTGCTGGCCTAGAGGTTACTGCCTGCTCCAATAAGTAATAAAAGAAGAAATATTCCCCTTCCAAGCTGCCCCATCCATCTCTCTCGTCTATCTTGCCTAACTGTCCTATCCATTTATATAATATATAAAGAGCCTACCTAAATTAGACTACCTACCCTACCAACCTTCCTCCTTTCCAAGTCAGTTCGGTCTCAGTCGATAAGTTCCATCAATTGGTCAGTTCCATCACTAGGAAGAGCTTGTCTTTGTTCTGCGAAGCTCGCCCCCCCTTTTTTTTACTTAATAAGATTGGGGGACTTTAATTACAGAACTAAAATAGACGGTGTAACCTTCCTCTTAGCTTCAGGCATTTTCACTTGTTTCTCTTTGCCCTCGGAGAGCAAGACCTTACGGACCTTGATAGGTGGATTCACTCATTCTTGGATAAAGGATAGGAGCGCAGCGTTTCTTGATCGAGTGAGTAATTGGGAAAGGATAGGATACGCGAGCTGGAATACACGAGCTGGGGAAGAAAATACAAATATGACCCTTTTGGTCATTGCGATCCCCGGTCATTTTTAAGGCCGTCATTGCTGCGCCCCAATTGTATATACGTAATTATGGAGGGCGGACGGTAATGTGTCAAATAGGACCCTTTTTCTGTTGATGCGCTTTTTATCTCGTTATTATTGCTATATTTCCCGACAGTTTGCGGGGATAAGATTGAGAGAATTCGTTAGATACAAACCAGTTCCAGTTGGCTAATTCAGATAATCATCCATCCCATCATCTCCGTCAATTGCTCCGTTAAATGCATTTTTTATCGGAACTTTACCTCCATTTAAAGAGGTAATCCTTATAGATTTGATGAGAAATAGGAGTGGATTGGCCAATGGGACCTGGTTAGGAAGTTTCGTCTCTGTTGGGAGAAGAGGGTGATGTATAAGGTGCTTGGATCTACTTGGAAGCGTGCATTAGAACTAAGATCGGAAAGGGGGCCCTGTTTTCACTTTAGAATTTACCAGTTAAAGGCCCCCTCTAAGCTCTCTTTAGCTGCCTATCCTTGTTTCCGCCACCTTTTCACTATTTTATCATAGGTGGTTAGTGTGAATGATGTTATGCGGGGTATCTGTTACATTTATTAATCCCTTCCCTCACCACATTTACAACTCCTTCAGACTTTGCTTAATTGTATTAAATAAGGTTTATTGTGGCAAAGGAGGTAACAATAGGATTTCCATAAATTTGGGTAGGAGGTGGGATCATGGAGGAAGGCGTAACGGAGTTGTTTGTTATGTGCTTTGCACTCCACGTCATACTACTGGTTCATAGGACCAGATCCAGACTTCGGGGAACGAAAGAGTGCATTCATTATATGGGGATATTAACTAAGGGCCGCTTCCCAAATAGCTGAAGAGAGATGAGCGTATTTGGAGGAGGCCAATTCAAGGGACAAGAACCGGGAGAGTAGAGGAACCAACTGGCGAAGGCAATAAGAGTAGGCATCAAGGTCCCCATCATCAAACAAGATGGTGGTTTGAGGGGATAGGTATCTCTGCTTTAGGTGCTGTTCTTGGCTCTGTTCCTGCAACAACATACTCTTAAGCAGCAACAGCTTGCATCCACTATTTATCCTCCAACTATGCCTGCAGTATCATACGTGCCCACCTCATCAGTGTATCCTGTTATGGCACCTCAGTCTATAGCAGTTTATCAGCCCCAACAAAATTCTGGGGCAATCCAATAACCCATTTAATTAGAAAGGACCTGGTAACGAAGCACAGATAAGGACCTGGTATCAAGACATAAGAAAGGACCTGACTTACCTACCCCATAGATAAGGTAAAGAGAAAATAATGGCGTTATAACATATATAACGATTGGCTGGAATAAATGGACTTTTTAAGAAAGAGTAAACCTAATGAATGATGCGCTCTTTGAGGTACGGTAAGTGACTCTTAGACCTAATAAGGGAAAGGTACGGAGTCGCGAAGACACCAATAGTAGGGCAAGGAAAGAGAGCTCCCCTGACGCCCCCACCAAATAAGTAACTTAGGGGACCTTCCCTTCGCTCAGGTACAGGATACTTACTATTTTATTCCCTCAATCTAGCTAGCTCAGGTAAGGTTATCACTTACAAGCAGAGCTCTGCTCAGTATAGTCTTAACTGCTAAAGTTATAGAAGATGCACCACATTGTTATGCACCACTGCCCTTGTTAAACGTTAGATAGTGGCTCTTCCATTTCCGTATTGCTGCGTTCTCCGGCTTCGCAGTTCAAGCGAGCTTTATCCTCTCCCTTTGGTCGAGCCTGCTTACGCACCTCCGAAAAGGGACTCTAAAATGCATGTTTCTCGGAGATGTTATCGGAGCTAAGATAGAAGGGAAGAAACAGCGGTTGAACGTGGTGAGCAGGATGGGAACGGGAATAATGTAACATAGCCAATTTATATTGGAATGTCTGGGCTGACCAATTCTAAGTTTGCAGAGATGGAAGCTCGTGCAGTGGAAGAATCTAATTTAAGAGATGGCAGGTTCGATTATGAGAGCGGAGATCCCAGACGATACTAAAGCGTAATTACATCTATAATGTAATGCAGCATTGTCGTTTCTTTCTATGCTCCTCTAAAAAGTATGCTATCTCCAGTTACTTTACATGATACGACGAGCCTATAAGGACTTTATTGCTCACCCGACTTTAGACACAAAGGCTACAGAAGCAAGGGAGGCAGAGCCTATTGATCGAATGAAAGCACCAAGGGCAGGGGCATTGGCGGTAGTTTATTCCCGCAGCACCACCCGTTGATTTAGTTGCCTGAGTAATTTATCCGCCAGCATCTAATAGGGCAACAAGGGCAACAGGCGCAGAGACAGATCGAAAGCCAGCAGCAGCATCGAAGGCAAAGGCAGGAGAAGAACCGCTTACACCCTATGAGTAAAATGAATAATCTTGAGATAATTATAAAATTGGATACACAGATTTGTTACCAAAACACGTTTTTTTCAGTTTTGCAGCAGACAGATATAGTTCTATTGAAGCAGAAGGAAAAGCAACGTTCATTTAGACAATGAAAAGTACATCAGAAGAATAATCTATCCAGTAACTTGATTGTCCAGATCTGAAAGATTGCTGACAATAAACTCTGGAAAGAATTGTATAACCATATAACTCAAACCCACAAGACTCAATGTAAATTGTCTGCCGAAGTCAAGACAAGAATGAATATCTAGGCACTGCTTGCCTAATTACACCGCTGTAGAAACTAAAAGTTACAATTGTAAGAGGACTGGAAATGGAAATGCAACAGGAACTGGAAATTGACAAATGAAATGTATGCTTGGCTACTGCTAAACTAAGGAACTTAAAACTCTGAAACTTCCATTCCCTACTCTAGAGCTGATACTACTCTACTCCAGTGATCTAATGATTTAATAATCTTCAATTGAATTTCACTCTGTTTTTATATCAACAACATGAAAGGTTCTCAGAATATTCTGCTAAGCTGCCGATAGGAATCTGCCATCTGTTCATTTAATTGCAACGGGGTATTCTCTGCTCTAAGGAATCTGCGGAGTGGCGGATCTCTGAATATTCCATTGGGCCAGGGGAAAACTCCATCTAAATTGAGTGTGGATTCTGTCTTTAATGATAAAGCTGGCGGACTCCATTAAGCCTGTCAAAAAGCGACGTAACGGAACAGAATGAGTGATAGCGGAGTATGTTGTGGGCTGTAATGGATCGAGGCAGAATATGAAGGCAATGCAGGGTGAAACAAAGTTATGGTGAGCAATGTGGTGGAGTGTGAATTACAGATTGTTAGTGAAATGGGGTTGAATGAGGTCCGGAGTGCGTGTGTATTCATTCAAGATGAAATACGGACTGCATACGCTGGGCAGATCGTGGAGTGCTAACCCAATTTCAATCCGTAGTACCAATTCATCTCGGAGTCTACTGACTTTTTAAAGGAGATGGAAAACAGGCAAAACAGACTCAGGTTGAGTTGGAGTGCCATTCGTTCCCGTATCGTACCAGCTTTCCCGTCCCGCAATCGAAGGTAGGGAATTAAAGAAGAACTCCAAGTTGTTAAATAAAAAAGCGTTTAAAGCCCATTTCTGATCGATATAGCTGCGATGGCTTATTGGGCAGATGAACTGTACTTTTGGCCTATCGGAGGCTTTCTTCGGAGTTATTGAAAATGTTCCCCTATATAACTGTACTTTTTACCTCTCGGAGTTTAACCTTCCTACGCCTGCATTTTTTCTTGACTGAAAGTTGTCGGAGTTACTGCTCGGGGTTAATGCATTTTTTCGAGGTGTTTTATTAGCGTTTATTCTCGGACTTAAGACCCACTTCCTTCTCGGAGTTCATCCGAATTTCCCCCTCTATAACTTGACTTTGTCTTCTCGGATACTTTATGAGGAGCGCAGTCTCTCACATAATATGTGGAATAAGGAAGTCGAATAGATAAGAATGTCTATCTAGAAGTAGGGGTAACATGCTTACACTGAGTACTTCCACCGTGGGAGATGACATGTGTCATAGTTATAATAAGGGGGAACATAGTAAGGGCACAGAGTCCTTACTTCCCAGCAACTTAAACTTCTAGGTTCCGGTTGTTTAATATTCTATAGTTGCAGATGCAGTTCGAGCAGATTCATCTCGAGCAGATTAAGTCCCAGTGCCGGGATAAATTCCAGCAGTACCAGTCACAGATTATCTAGTTCCAATTCCATAGCCCGTTGCTCCGGTTCCAAATCCATATTGAGATGCATATTAAGTCGTTGATCGAGAGTCCGCATACCTTCCAAATCGAAAGCTAGTAGCAGCACTAACCAATGAAGCAGCCCCTGTATTAGTATAACCTCTAGTCCCAGCACTCTTATAGGTGCATTTTACCCAACCATTGATTCAGTTGATCCATTTGTTCAAGTTCCCGTTCTTGATCCACCAGCTTAAGTATTAGCGGGAGAGGCAAAGGCAGAGCCCGCTCGAGAGGCATAGTCTGGTGCTTCAGTTGTTTACTCAGTTGATCGAGGGCGAGACCCAATTCGACGTTCGGCCAGCAGGATCCAGCACCAGATTATGTTGATCCAGTTCCCAGCAAAGCACGCGATAGAAGCACCTATTGATTGACCACAAAAAAGCAATAAATATAGGCACCCCCGCGATTGAAGGAGATCCGGTTGTTTCATCACCTATTTCAGTGGAAGCCGTTGTATTTTATCCTTAACCAATTGATCCAGCAGTTGCATTTGCCCGAGTTTCAGTATCACCACTCCCAGCTCGAGAGGCAAAGTCAGTTTAAGCAAATCCAGATCCACCCGCAGTTGACTCAGCAGCGGGAGAGGCAGCCTCTTCGTTTACTTAATTGACCTTCTATATAGTGTTTCCTCCATTCGGCCTCAGATGTTAGGGGAGCTAGCTCTAGCAGACCTTGATACGCTTACATTATTTGTATTCAGGATTTTGGATATTTTGTACTTCTTTATCTGTTGATTGGTTCCCCTCGTACCTCTTTCTTTTTTGTACTTTTTTATACTGTTGATTGGGCATGGACTCTATCTAGGAATTACTAAGACAGACTTTACTATTTCATAGCCTTAACCTTTTAGCATTCACAGGCTTCAACACTTGCTGACAGATTCTTAGTCGGTAGGCAAGGCAGGAGGCACTCTTCCTATAAATAACCCTACCTTGCTTTACTTAACTGTCACCAATACAAACCACCCTTTTCTCTTTACCAACCTGACTACAAAAAGTGAAAACACCACAACATTCATGGCATGGATGTCATCACGTCCAATAAAGATGTTGTAATCCACTGGATCAGGCATGACAGCGACATCAATTAAGACAGCCTTACTGCCTAATTCAATGGGAAGATATATTCAGACTAAGTATTTAATAAACATTGACTATGGTTTCTGGTCACCCATTTTGAGTAACAAAGTTAAAAAAAAACATTAGGTTGGTCGGATTCCATGGTCGAATAGACCCCACTACAGTTCATGACGTCATACAATATACCAACCCTTATGGGGGCTTTCCTCAGTATTGCTGTGCATACTCCTTTCATCGCTGTATCCCTTCCCATAGGGACAGACTAGTCAGATTCTGGCCGCTAGAAATCTACTTATACCTGCCTTCTACTATAGCTTTCCCCTCTATCAAAATATTGTCTCGGTCATTCCCATTGATCTTGTTCTACCTGCCTTCCACTATAGCTTTCCCTTCCTCTCCACGGTTCCAATAGCTGGCTAGTCCTTTCCTCCGTCCGTTTTCACTTGCTGCTCTTCCCAATTTATGCATTTTGTGTGTTTGGGTTTTCAGTTAATGTGGAATTAAACTTCCCATGCATATCTAGAAACGAGAGGTGGGGGCGGCGTCCACTCTCCTCCCTCTCTTGCTTGTCAGAGCAGCATTCTCGTGAAAAACCACCCCGCATCTTGCTCGAGTTAAAGCAGCCCGGCTCTCTGGCTCGGCAAAGAAGTCAGTAAGGAAATACGTAAATAGTCTCGGTAACTAGAGCCGAGAAAGAAGTATAAACCCCCAAAAGCCAGGGAGAGAAAAACCACTCCTTAAGCAATCTGGGAAGAAATAAAAGGAGCGGAGCCGCTTGTCCTTCCGAGGGCAAGGCTTTCAATAGTCTCTGAATTGAGGGCTTTAAACTGTATAAAATAAATAAGAATGAGGCAGCTACAAACGGCAGGTGGGACTGCCTATCTATCATTCCGTTTCTACCTAGCATTGAGAGAAGGAATGTATATTTGGTGCATGCACCAGCCTCCCCATATAATAAATGAATTAAGAAGGTCCGTAGGTGCTTGTCCGCATCGGGCAAGGAACCTACAGCGCAACTATGCTTTTTCGGGGTTCTATAGGGTAGGGCAAACCCATAACTCCCTTCCGATCAATAAGCGGAGGAGGCACCTACTTGAAAGAGACAAGTTATGTTTATATCGCCTTATGACTTTACTTGCTTATACATTACAATATGGGGTTGCAAAAACAGAGGAGCTGGCTGTCGAGTGGCCTATAGTCGAATGGCCCTTAGTAGCTGGCTTAATTAGTACTATAAGGTATATGAGCTGGCTATAAGGACTGGGTTAGGCAGGCTCGCCAAGAGAGGATCTGTTCCCTATGGTATATTTTTGATTGATCCAAGGTCGTTCCCTAGATATGGTACCGCTCTCTGCCTTAAGACCTGCTCTTTATTGGCACCGCCAGAACGGGTACCCTGTGGTGGGGCGGGTGATTGGCACCCCCTTATTACTTTATTTATTACTTTCCTTTCCTGCCTTATGACTTGCCTTAATACCGAGGAGTTCAATTTCTCCTGCGCCTCCCCTCCGATCGATAGTACCGTTTCCCACCGCCTATCCTCTGAGCGATAGGAAATAAGGGATTTTCTATTTGCTTGCCCCTCCTATAATAGCTTGCCTAAGGATAGTGTGACTCTCCTGCCGCTATTGGCTATATTTAGCGCTTCCCGATAGGCCGGCAATACAGTGAATATAATGCCCCTTCAGGGCTGGCTAGAATGAGTTGTTTTACCTTGCCCTCTCTTAAGGCTGGACGGGTTATGAATAATTATAAAGGGCGAAGCCCAAGCCGAGCTAGTAAATTCTCGTATCGACGAAGACCAAGAGGCACAACATTGGAACAGATACAGAGCCAAAAATGGTGGTCATTCTTAAAGAATATGAAGACCTGTTTCCAAAGAGTTTCTCAGAGATTAAAGGCATAGCTGGTTCTTTGGGAGAAAGCAAAATCCAGCTGAAAGAAGGTCCGTAGGTGCTTGTCCGCATCGGGCAAGGAGAATCCACATGCTTACCATAATAGTGGTAGAATTGGCCTGCTTACCATATGCCTTCTAGTAGAGGAGCTTTACCTTCCCACCCATAGCTTAGATCCGATTTGCTCTTTACTAGTGTCATCCCTTGCGAAATAACCTGCCTTCTCTCTCTTTCTCTACTGCAGATAGTGGGTAGGTGGTTATCTCTATCTACTGCCAAGTGCTAAAGGGTGGGTGGCTGACCTGACCTGGATTCTCTCTCTCTCTCTACAGCCGAGTGTGTAACGGGTGGGTTATCCCAGCAAAGCCCTAGTGGGTGTGGGTGCTTCTATACCTCCCCAACTTCGCGGAACACCTAAATTGTGAAAATTGATCTATTTCATCTATAAATCCTCTCCGTCAAATGCGATTCCTCCCGGTAAGAGCAAATACACCTATTAAGGGACAAAGAGTATTCACATGTAACGATTCCTCCCCTACGAAGCTGAATCCTGTATACTGAAAGGGACAACCCTTAAGGTGTGCATGGGGGCACCTCCTCCCGTGGCCAGACCCGGTGGACTATGTCCCCTCACCGATTAAAAGGCAATGCTCAGCCATTAGAGCTGCCCATCAGTGAGGACTGGCTTGAAGTATTGGGATTTATAACCTGGGAGGATTATTGCCGCAAGACAACACCTAATAAGAGTTATTCAGGGAGCCAGCTAAGGCTCTTAAGCCACTAAGGTAAGGAGTACTGTTTTCAGAGTGATTTTAGAGCTCATTCTTGATACCATCTAAATATTGCTCTCACTGAAAGACCTATCGAGTATGATCCTTTTTATAGCCCTGTCATGTGCCCGCCCCACGACAAGTAAAACCTTAGTGAAGCATCCTGGACCACGATACCACAATGTTTATGAGGAAGTAAACACTTTCCTTATAGGCTTTCAATAAAAAGTAAGTTGAAGAAAGGCGGATTATCTGACCTGACTGACCAAGGTAAGGCGTATTATTATATATGTAATAATATATGTAATAAAACGAAAAAAGGTACGAAGTCGTACGAAGTCGCTTGTCCGCATCGGGCAAGGTGCGGAGCTCTTTCCCGACAAAGGAGGGGAAGGCAAAAAAAAAAAGCATATGATGCGCCTCTCCTTTTAGTCGAGACCTCCTTCCTAAGGACCTCTGGATTTTCATTTCGACAAGGAGGTGCCTAGTTGTACTATTGAGTAGCTAGTCGTACTAGTATGCTATTCGTACATATCCAGTCGTATTATGTTATTTAGAGATAGGAAAGGAAATACGCATTCGTGTTACCGTAAACCCTCTCTACACACTGAAGGAAGTTTGTCTACACGAAGGAAAGGTACGTATCTTCCCTGGTACGTATCCGGGTTGAAAGGAAGGGAAGCCAGATTGCAGATTCCATATTCAGGGCAGGGCAGTTCAATGCCTCACAGAAGTAGCCCTCACAAAAGCAGCATAGTCGTAAGCAGCATACCTAGTAACATATCCAGTGGCACCATCAGTAAGTAGCAAAGGCAAAAGCAACACGAGTGGCAGAAGCACGAGTAACTTATCCCAATTTGAACTTATCCTCTCCTACACCCCACCGTAAATTCCATCCCTCCATAAATCAGTATGGGTCTTGGGGCGTATAAGAAGGATCCTTAAGAAATATTAGGCAATAACCCTAACCTTATAAAAAAAACCTCGTTCTATGACATGGCAGTAGGATATTTCATCTAAGGTCACAAAGTGTTTCTACAGCGCGCTTAAATGGTTATTTAAGAGGTTTTTGCATCACCCGCCTAAGCTTATCCCTCCCTCTACACTCTCTGTCCTGCCTAAGCCTCTAAGTCCCCTCTTTCAATTGTTAGCAGGTCCTTTCCTCCCTACCGACTTTAACAGCGAAGCCTAGCCCACATATAAATAACTCTTAAAGTAAGCATTTTATTTACCTGGCTGGTCCGATACGGGGACTTACGGGGCGGGACCGAGCTTTTTTTTGTTCCTGGACTTACGGGGCAGAGCTTTGGGTTTTTTTAGTTGTTAGGTGAGGTCCGGAGGGCTCGACCGAGGCAGGAGGGAGAGGATTTCTTATTTTATTTATCTATTCCCACCCAACCGGCTGAATAAGTAAGAACCTCTGGTAATGTGTTGGGCTCTTTTAATTAGACATTCATTGCTATCATTTCTAAAGTATACAAACCAGCCTCTTTTGAGGAGTTCAGTACCATTTCTTTTTTTCATTGTGTTTACAAGATCATTTATAAGGTGCTGGCTTTTAGGCTTAATAAGTTACTTTAATATATAATTTCCCCAGAGCAATCTGGGTTTTTAGAGGTGCCGTAAGGCCGCTCGACCAAAGGGAGAGGAATTTATGCTCGTCCGCATCGGGCGAGGGCAGACAAATTAATTAAGCTATTGGGTCTGCACAAGAGGGGCTGCATTCTATTAAAGTCAATAAATTACCAGCCATAGTGTGAAAACTAGACCTATAAAAGGCATATGATAGAACATCCTGGCTCTATCTGAGGCTCTTGTTGATCCATGTTGGTTTTAATCTATCAGTTTTGAATTGGATCATGGGCTGTGTTACTTCTGTCTCTTTTGTTGTTCTTACTAATGGAGCTGCTTCTTCATTCTTAAAGCCTACTAGAGGCTTGATAAAAGGCTGTCCCCTGTCCCCTTAGTTGTTCCTGTTAGTTGCAGGAGGTCCGAGTAGTATAATACAAGATGCTAAAAGGACTAGGAGAATGAAAAGCATAAAGGTTGGGGGTCGGAACTTAGACCAGTCGTATTAACCCTTTAGATCCCCACTTTATGTGCATGCTATCCACCTGGGTTGGCGTATTAACAACCTTTATAAAATAGAATATAACGGATGGATCCATTACTTTAACTTAGAGCATTGGAGGACAGGCGTTCACATAGAGCAAGCAATCGACACGATTATATTCTTCCTCAATTAGAAGAACAGAACCTACTGCAAGGAATAGACAGACCTATCCACCTGCTTCACCAACCTGAATAACTAGACCCGCTTCTACCTATAAAGTAACTGAATGAATGAATCTTAGGAGGGACAGCTATAGACCGGGATGGGACCGGATCAACCAACCTTCCAAGCTGCCACCCGAACAACCTTCAGAACTTAACTCACCTATGCCCCTTACTTGTTGTATGGGCGACTTATATATGGCTTTTGGACGAGCTTACAGAATAAAGAACATCCAAATCTTTAATTAAAGGTCAACAAGGTATGGTCCCCACCCTCGTATGAAGGCCCCTTTTGAAACTATCTGGGTACAGGTATGTCTCTCCTGTAAAAACATGGGATGTCTAGTATTCAACTTTCAGGGTATGGTTCTGGATATAAACAACCTTGTTGGAACTGTAATGAAATGTCTGGGGTGGATGCTTGTCAAAACCTTTTGGACCATGTCCGGCAAACTGTCATTGTTATAGAGAATCGTCTTCAAAAAGAAACTTCGTAGGGTCCGAGATTCATCCAGATGGGTTTATTACCTCTAATTTGATTAAGCTAAATAGCGAATTTCCTGCATGTCAGGTTCTTCCCATCTCTCTAGCCAGCCATGTCTAATTAGTTCCTTCCGGCTGTGGATTCTAAACCTATCCAGGTTCCACGATCTATTTCTGCTGAAGGTTCTGGCAAAGTCTAACCCTGTTTTGCTTTACCAAGTTAGCATAGAAAAGGCAAGTTATAAAAGCATCTCCTGGCTGGCAGTCTCTGTCTGGGATCATACATATCCTATCTCAATGTCTGAAGCCCGTCGTCCAGCTCTATGTTTAAGTCCTCCTTCCATCCATCCGTCCATCCATGTATCATCAGTTAGTTCCGGCTGGCTATTGATTCTCAACCTATCCAGGGCAGTTAAACAATCAAAGCTAAAGGGAACCCCTCTCGGCTAATAAACCACCATCCATTTAGCCAAGCCATAGAATCCAGCAAATATGAAAACATGGGAACCAAGGGAAGCTACGGAAGATCCTTGTGGAATCGCTCACTCATCCAACCGTGTATTCTCTGAAGTTATGGCTGTTGAGACTAAATCCGGCCAGCAGTTCCACGATTTATGCTAAAGGTAAACCAACCACACCACATTACTTTTCTGCCTGCTTCTGGTAGTGCCTTCTTTCCTTGCATACGATATGGCCTAACAGAATTACAAAGGGGGGGTGCAGAATATGCACTTCTTCAGATTTAAGGAAATCTGCTTCATGATACGCATCACAAGGAATGGTTTATTCAAGGACTGCTTCCATTAACCCGAGTTCCCCTATCCCAACAAACCATTGACACTCCCAGAAGCGCGTTGGAGCAAGTTATGTCGACAGTTTAGGTGGTACCTTTATGACGCGGCGAACAAGCAGTACTATAGCGATAATAAGCCTCACCTGGATACGAAGAATAACCAGCAGCAGGGCTACCACAGTGATAGTTGGTCGTCACAGTATGTTACGGGTAAATACCGCTATCCGTACCCGCTCGACTACCCCAACCTGGGTAGATACGGTTGGACAAGGTTGCAGTACTATGTTTTTACCTCTGTTGCCTTCCTTACGTTCTCGCCGCTTTATTATACACATAATTATTGGAGCAGTCCAATGCCTGGTAAACAAGATATCAAAAGATAACAAAAGGTATGATAAACAGGCTCTTAAGAGTTCGGAGATTGCGTTTCAAGAATGTGATCTTTTCAAAAAGGGAAAATTGATCTCTATGAACCTGGCATGATCTTTGGAGGAAGGACAGTTGGGGTGGTAAATGATCCTCTAAAAGGGTGGCCTGGCCGGCCAACTCTTAATTTATCTTTTCCCACCCATCCTTCCATCTTTCCATCACTCCGTCTACCACTCACTCTACTGCTTCTATTGTATCATTTGTCTACCCATGCTGTGTGAACCATAACTTTATTCAACTGCTTTTCTCATTGGATAATGATCGAATAGCTTTTGTATCAAGGCAATTAGCTTTAGTACCCACAAGATCAAGGCAGGTCCTAAAGGGCGGTTAGAACAAAGCAACCTTATTTATCAGAGCTATCTCGGCTAGTAGGGAACCCTACCTTCAAAGGAGACAGTACAGGACGCTACCCAACAATGGAGGCTTAAGGGCAGGATGGACGTAACCCAACATTAAAAGACTCTAGGTTGGAAAAAAGCACTCTTTCCAGCGGGTATGGGATGGCACCGAAACCACGGAGCAAACTCTCTAGTGGCCGACCCAATCCCCACAGGCCGCTGCTGGACAAAGGCAATCTTTCTAGTAGGCAATACAAACCAAGGAGCTATAGGATACTGAAGGAATCAATATAAAAGCTATCTTTTAGCCTTCCATTGAACCTTAAATTTGCCTTGCCCGATGCGGACAAGACCTCCGGACCTTGATAAACTAGGTAATAAGAATGTTTTTTTTATATTTCTTATAAAGACTAACAACTACTGAGGATAATGAAGCTATGGATGATAGTTTTCCAGATGAATACCTCTTTGCTATATCTACAAAGACTCCATGGTTTGCTGATATAGCCAACTACTACAGAGAGCACTGCAAAATTGTCAGGAAAATGCAACCTATACATGGATAAAGGGCTATTAGTTCAAACAAGGATTGGATTCTATTATAAAAAGGTGCATAAGAGAGGATGGCCTTAATTAGCCTTACCCACCATACTAGGTAGGCTGTACCCCTCAACCACCCAATTGGCCCAATCAACAACTGATAAAAAGGAGCCGGAACCTACTCCTAACCTTACTAGCATACTATTTCCAGGTCGAGATGCAGAGCTACCAGTTGCTTCACCTGTTTATTCTGTCCAATCCATTAAAGATCCATATCCAGTTACTAAGTGAATCCATAGCTAGAAGTAGCGCTACCGCCAGCATAATAATAGACAGAGGCACAGGTGAAAGGGACTACTGGAAGTGGAACCACAGCGAAATCTAATTGAAATCATTTCATAATATATCGCACCATTAAAAGCGCATTCAAGGTAAACTACTGGGTCTCGCTTTTCAAACGTAATTCTACGGGATACATAAGCTAGTGGATCAATAACTGGCTTTCGACCTGTGGGATTTGCTCCACCTATTGAAGCAATTGAAGCAGAACTAATAGCAGAGGCATCTGAGCAAGTAACGCCACCCCATAGCATAGGTTGTTTAAGGTGCGTAGAGATAAAAAAGGTTACACTTGGTGACTAATCATGTATATAGTTATAGTTCGACCGGGCTGGGCTGCTTCGCATACAGCTTCCGGGGTCCTCATGAAAAGCAATAAGGCACGGAGTGGTTGGATCTAGTTTCCGACAGGGTTCCTTCACTGGGCTCAGGTATTGCATCGTACATAAGGCAATTACCTTATTTCCCTTTGTAATAAGGCGATATTATGGTATGACTTACGTGCCTTTTCTAAGTAAGTTCCAGCCGCCAGGGTTCAATTCTCAGGTACCGCATCGTTATATAAAGCAATGACCAGATCTACCCTAGTAATGGAATAGGGCGGGGCATTCCGAACTCCCAATCTTTTGGGGAGTCCTTGGGTTCGAGTCCCAGTTGCCGCGTCCTCTATGGCCAAGTCTTACCATTGGCCCACTCCACTTGACCAACAGAAAGGTAAATCATGTCGGAATCAAGGCTCTCGGGCAGGCTACGCCGTGATGAACTCTAGAATAAGCCTTTTGACTGGTCAGAGTCCATAAAACTTGGATTTAAGAGCTGGCCGTTTAACTCGAAAGTGAGCCTCAACCTGAATAACCCGCCTCTACTTTCTGGGCGGGCTTCGGGCAAGACGTTGGCCGTTGTTAACTCGAAAGTGAGCCTCTAGGTAGGGAGCCGGCCATAAACCCTGCTGAAGGAAAGCCCTCCCAACGTACTGGGGCCTCCTAGAAAAAGAAAGAAAGAAACTATTCCCAGTCTCTGCTACTTGCTTGCCGTCCAACTACTTGACCTACAAACTACCTAAATCCAACCTACAACTCCAAACTCCGAGCCATGCTTGTTTACACTTATGAGATATCGTCGATTTAGCCATGCGCCATAAGTTGGACGGAGGGGGATACATGGCCCTTTCTATTAAGCATAAGATGAAGCCTGTAAGCTGTAGTGTAAGAGAACTACTGGTTGTTTCCGTGCAGGTGGCTGGAGGCAGGTGCAACCCACATTCTCCTATTATGAGCTCGCATGGATACGTTGAACTTTGACTCGCACCTTTCTCTACGTTGAACCTTAGAAGCAGTTCTATATAGCCCCTAAACGTGTTAATATGATACCCGCATACCTACGTTGAATTTGTCATGTTCCAGTCTCTGCAGTAAGTCGCCTTGGGGAAATGGGGCTTGCTTTTCGTCGTACTTGTATCCCAGATCATCATAGAGACGTGTTAATATATTATACCGCCATGGAGACTTAACATATGATACTCGCATGGAGATGTCCTTTCCTACTAAGAATTTGTCATCTATGCCATGCCCTCTGAGTTCACAATCCAAAAGTTCCAATGGAATCCCACCCACGTTAGGAGGTGGTGGTTCGTCATTGCTTTATAGCGGCACACTTAGTTTTAGGTGGGGCGATCAATAGGTCCCTACGTGTTAATATAAGATGTCGCATAGATACGTTTCACTTGCCTACGTTGAACCTTAGAAGAGGTTCTATTTAGATTTCCGATTCTCTTTCTCTTTAGAACTCCTATTTAACTCCTTCCACTCCTTAAGGAATACTGCTGACTTTTATGCTTATGGTTATGGGACTGGAACCGGGCAAAGGAAAGCTGCTTCATCGACTGGCTTTGTCTTCGCTACGGGGTCACCCGTATTTGGTACTAGATATGATGGCACTGGATATGGAACCGAGCGAAAGAATGCTTGGAATGCTGCCTATGCTTCTGTTGCCTTTGCTTTTGTCTCCGCGGGTATACTAATAGCACTGATTATGTTATAGTGATAAGGTTGTAGTTTATAGAACACTGATAGAGTTGGAATGAAAGCAATGGTATAGTAAGTAACCAAACAGCTTAGCTTAGGTACATATTAAAGTATAAAGGTAATAGCAATGTAACCTTGTATGTTATGAAAACTACTCTGGTTTGTGGAAACAAGCAAGCTACTTAAACGTTATTATAAGGATGTAAACTATTTGAAAAATGCCATAGATAAGAGTAATGTTATACGTATTCTCCAGGTTAGTTATAAGAGCTGTGATTACTGGTATCCTAATAAAGTAGCATAATAGTATATCGTATTGGTAACGTGCTTGAACCTTGACATGGAAGCTCTTAGTAATATGTGTAATTATTACAGAAACAAGGTGATTAGTCATACTAGTGAATCAGCTTACTTATGGGATTAGTCATATGTGCTCTGCTCTAATAAGCAGTATAACATGAATGGTGTTCATAGCTTGTAGACATAACTTATTGTAATGCTTGTTTAATACGTATGAAATCACAGTAAATCAATGGGATCCAAAGGGATTAGACCATTAGCTTTATATAACAGTAGTGGAAAAATAAGTTCGTGATTAAGCTAGTTTACCTATATTATGAGATCACTTATACAAAATCACCACTTGCTTATCTCTAACTAATACATGCTTGTTACGGTCATCCTTGGTCATGAGTATATCCCTAATCAATGGAGCGTTTGATTACATAGTGTATGGTACATGCTTAAATTATAGCTTATATGGGAATAGCTTTACCTGTTACTCGGCATATAGAAGCTCCCTTCCGTTCTAATATAATGGAGTCCAACGCTGCAGATCGAGCCGCCATGAAAACTTGCTGGGAGAAGATCAGCGCTGAATCAAAATGGTTGGGTTAAACCCTCCCGTTCCACAACCTTTGGGCGTCAACAGATCAAGCAACGGCGGCATTCACTGAAGAAACTTCCGGATCGAGTGAACCGTGGGAGCATCTCTAAAAATGACGGGTTAAAAGCCCGAGCTATTGCTCCACTACAAAGATATCCTTGCATGGAGCTATGATGACATGCTCTGAAGAGATCCCTGCATTGCTGGTCACAACCTTACCACCTCCCCAGATGTTGACTAACTACGGCTTGCTCTGTCAAATATGTAACCTTCTTTTTAGATCCTTCCGAATAAGGTGTGGGGAGGAAGTGTGACACGGGAATAGCAAACTTGAGAAAAACAAAGAAGGTCCGTAGGTGCTTGTCCGCATCGGGCAAGGTTCGAGCAGAGCGAAAAGTTGAAGTGGCTTGCCGATGCCTCCGAAGGTTAGGTTCTAGGAAGGTGGAGTTAGGACGCCCTATAATGTCTACGAAGGTTAGGAACCGGAAGAAGTATGGGTTTTATCTGCTCGCAAACCCGCCTTATCGAGCCAGCAAACGGCTCTATCTGTCGCCCGGAGACTCACTGTATCTATCGCAGTGATCCACTTCAATTGATGATTCCTAAGATGACTATAGGGTGGGTTAATATGGAAGGTCTGCACCCATTTCACTAGTTAAATTAACTAGCAGGGAGGGCCGCCAACTATTCACAGCTCCCTATCGAAGCGGGGTTCGGCTCAACCAAGCTATTATTTCCGCTCAGCCCAGCCCAAGCACCAGCGGGAGGAATTGGCGCTCCCCAACCCCATTACTTCCGAGCTGGCTCAATTCGAATTTTCTTTATTTACCTATTCCCCCCTGGACCTATAAACACATACGATTAAAGATGGGGTATTGAGCTCCTTCCCCTCCTACGGTTAAGTACATGTATCCACCTATAGTTCGCATTGATGCTCTTGCTTTTAGCGCTAGTACAGACACATACGGGTTAGATAGGGCTCTTCCATTGTCATCTCTGGATCTCACCCCATAAAAACTATGAAATGCTTCTAAAGGATACCTAATAATTTCAATGCATTTATTTACTCGTGCTGGGGAACATCCATACTTTTAACGAGAGCTTGATGAGTCAGGAGATAATAATGCACATCCGGTACCAACATGAAAGGAAGAAAATATAGATGTTTGGGCAGTTCCACAATATCGAGGCCATCTTGGAGCACTTTGTAACACCAATATATGGCTAAGACCGATAGCTATAAAGGATTTTTTGTTCCCAACCCTTTCCCATATAATAATTGCTCGTTATTCACCTAAATATATTAATGTTATGCTAAGTGGACCATATCCCGTAGACCTTTGTTTTATACTTATGCGGAGCCCCCCGGCACGCACTCAGGGTTCCAACCTTATTCATTATCGCATGAAATAGAAGCTTCGGTCTGGGCTGGGACCTGCAGAAAAAGTAAAGGCGGGGTAAGAAGGAGCTAGTGATCTGACGGCATCCCCTTCTAGTTTTGATTCTTAGGATGGATATCCTGCAAAGATGTGAGAAGGCCCCACCCAATAAGTAACTTAGGAAGGCCACCCTTCCACTCTACAATTTACCTGCTGGTTCTCGATCCCTAAACTCAGAATATTTCTCCCTATCGTGAGCACCCGAATCTGGCTCTCGACCTGGGTAAACTGCTTACTCAACTGATTCAACCTAATCAACTGCTGTTGGACCTTTAACTGGCTATCGATCTCGACCTGGAAGGGATCATCTGGCTTTGTATCTGCCACTCGTGTTGCTTATGACTTTGCTACTGGGTATTATATATCTGGATATGCTGGTGGATCTGGTAATGGGCTTGGCTTAGATGCTGGTCCTGGATCAGAAACTGGTACTGGAATATATGTTATTGGTACTTATACTCGCTATCTCACTGGTTCTACTGGTGTTACTGGATCATATGCTTAATATACAGGATCTACTGCTACTGGCTAGTGAACTGGTCTGGCTTTTTCCTGCTTCTTTCTGGGTAGGTAAACCAGCCTTTGCTCACATGCTTGCTTAGATGGGATGTACTCAAAGTAGGAAAACACTATTCAAGGCTTCGATCGTATGTACCAAAACTCGGAAAAGCTAGCTATGACGCTGAGAGGTATACTGCTGCTTGCTTTGCCCTTACCTCTGCTGCTGCTAATAGTGATGGTGGTGGATACACTGGTGGTGGTGATAGGTCAACCGAGTCAACTTATGCTACTTTTCCTGCTCCTGCTGTTGGTGCTACCCTTGCTCTTGCTTACTGGTGGTAGTTATGGCTACTCTCTCCTGCGACTAGAGATGCTATTGGTGTTTATGAATCTTTATATGTAAGGTATGCTGCTACCTGTGCACCTGTCCTTGTAGGGGTTACATTGGCTCGGATGCTGGATATGTGTGAGAAACAACTGCATCACGATCACTAGGTTATGCTACTTTTGCTTCTGTAGGATCTGCCGGTAGATCTCCTGCTCTAGGTACCTGTGCTGTGTGGATTGATAAACGAAACGAAATGATTGAAAAGCTTCACCCGAAACCGATATGACGACTTGCCTTATGATAGGCCACCTTTATAGAGGCAAATTTACCACATTTTGGAAGGCCGCAGTTATGGTGAATGGGGCATGTTAACTTGAACTGTAAGAGTTTTTGGAGGGGGGCGTGGTTGAAAAGAGTTGAGCAATTGGGCGATGAGCATACAGAAAGCAATGGGCTTACGGAAAGCGTTCCATCATCTATCTCTCCAACTTCAAGTGTTGGCTGGGTTTACTGCAAAGCGCAGGGTAGGGTGTACAGGGATCCCCGGTTCCAACCAAAAGCATTCAATCGCAAGCAGCCTCCTCTGCCTCAATCTGGTGTGGAAGGTGTGTGCTTGCTGTGAAGGTGAGGGTTCTATCCTAAACCTCATCCCTCCTCATTAGCTTAATCCAAATGGTTAGCTTTACCCACTTTAACAAATGATTACCTTAGGGTTCCTTAGGTGTATGGGCTTAGGGGAGCATAGCATCGTCGGAGAGAGGGCTTTAGAGCGAAGCTCCGGGCGAATTAACAAATTAGAAAGCCTACTCAAGAGTTGTCGAATTAATGGCAAGCAGTCTTGTCACAGCATTCTTGTATCCCGAGCATTCCTCTATCTATAGTAGTCGCCTGTATATTAATTAATTGCTGCACTCACTTATTAACTCTTATTATTTGAAACAATTCATTTCTTAATTTAGAAGCACTTAAACGCAGGCAGGCAGAAAAGTGACCTTTCCAACCCAATTAACTAGTTGTTTGGTTGAGCCCCATCTCTATAATTCGAGTCCTCAAACCCAGTACGCGTGAAGAAACAGGAACAAGAAAAATCCGGCAACGAATTCACTAGTTCCTAATTTTATGATGAAAGAAATTCCAACGACCTAGTACTCTTTTACGAGTAGGCTGTTTAAATGAAATGCTTCTCCCGGGTGTTGTTATCTGCCTGAGTGCGTGCCGGGGTAGGCGGGAAAACAAATGCATGCATCAAACGGATGGGAGGATAAATTACGTGGCGAGGTGGAATCGTAGCATAGAAACATCTCCATTATTGGGTTCGGGTACACTAATCCATTTATAAGGTGCCCTCAGGGTCGATACCATACCTAGGAACCATTACTGAGTACAGAGGGAAATACTTAGGAGTGGCAAAGCCAACAAACTCACTATTGGCAAGCATATCTCATTCAATTAAGAAAAATTTCGCTTTATATTATAGTATTCTAGGTTAAGAGAGAACAGAACCAGTAGCCAGTTCGGAATACAGGGAACTACCTCCTTTCATGTCACATGTAATGAAAGCACGGGAGGGAGGGGGAGTCGGGAACTCATTCTTCCATCATACCACCTGGAACCCACTTTGTATCACTCGGCTCACCCTTGGGATACAATGTCGGCGGTGGAGGAACTAAACTATAGCAATCGACAAGGTGTAATAAGAGGTAGACTCGTCGGAAAGCAGACAGCATTAGCAGCACTTACTCCGATCGATAGGAACGGAAAACCCAACTATAAACTGCGTAATAGCTATAGCTACGTGGGAGTATAGATCATAGGTAGGAGGCGAGGGGGAGAGGAATATATGAATATCCTCGTATGGGTAAATAAGTATGGTAAGGAAAGGCTATCAATGCAGGAGCGGTATCGCCAAGCTTATTCGTGTTTCCCATCTCTATGCACCCCATCCCAGTCCGTACCTCCCGGATTTACAGGCTATAGGATTTAAAAAAAGGTAAGGTGGCGGGACAACACTACTTTCATTATATAGATGAATTCTAGGAGCTATTATAGGATTGCTACGGGTATTAATACTTTGTCTACTATTAGGATGACTACCAACATTACTTTTACCAACCTACTGATACTAACCTTAGGGATGGAGATTGGTATGCCTACCCCACCCACATACTTTCTCTATATCTGGGGCTACAATACTCTAAGGGGCGATCCTGCAAAGCGGTACTACTCTAAAAGGTTACTTGTGAGAGATTCAATAGCTAGGGCACGCAATAAAGTGGGAGTAATGGGGGAGATTTATACATTTGAAGTGAAACTCACCTTCCCCTCGTGCCTCGGGAAAGTCCCTCTCCCGTATGGTCGAGACCTCCTATTAACTAGCAGATGAAGGGCGGACCTCCGGGTCCTTAAACTCTACTGCTTTTAACCTATAGGATACCTCTGCAGGTATAAGCAATCAAGCTAGTAATTCTTATCTATAGCGGATGGTTTTCACTAGCACGGGGAGTTCACGGCTTATCTCTGATACTATACATAGGGCGGGTGTTCAACACCGGACTTTGCACAGGATAGTTTACTAAATAAAGATAGGATTGTGCTACTAATAGGATAGGGAGCATGAGGATCAAGTATATTTGGGCAATGCGAGTGAGACGGAGTACCCGTTCCAGCTATTGTGTATGTATAGGATCTTCAGAGGAGGCCATGCGGATCATTCCTTACGTAAATGCAAACCTATATACCGCCTGTTTTGCTAAAACTCTCAGGCTCGGAGCTGCTTCAGTTCGCCTATATCATTTCGTGATGTGAAGACTACATCGCCTCCATCAAAGAGATATGGTCCCCATTTGAAGAAGAAAAGAAAGGTCCAGATTCGTGCGTTTGTTGTCTGATGAGACTATGGTAAAAAGAAGAGCTAACGAATGAAGCTCGCAGTAAGGGATAGGCCTTATAACGAATCCTGGATTTTTGAGGATAGATACTTACATGAATATAAGTCATCCATTGGTCTTGGCATGGGGCTTAGTTCTCATTTCTTCCTTCCTTGCCAAGCCAGCGAATCGACGTTTCTTTGCTCTATATATCTCAAATATACCCATCCACCAAATAGAAATACCCAGGCCGGCGCGGATTCCCCCGCCAACATCCACCAGTTTCCATTCGAAAATAAGCATATCCAATAACCTTATTATTGACCTAAAGACGGCCCCATACCCTGTTTTAGAACCTCCAGTTTTATATCCAGTTCCATAGTTAGTAGTATCCCTCCCTGTTCGATAGCTAGCAGTCCTGGGTTGTGGGTGGATAATAGAATATGGTTACCCATTTATTCAGTAGTGGAAGGAGCAAAAACAGAGGTAGCTGGAGCGAAATAAAAGAAATAGATCGCAAAGCTAGATCTATATAAATTAAGGTATACCCATTTCGAGAGCCATATGTTGTACGTACGAGAGCCATGCTCAGCAGCACAGCAGCGCAAAGCAGGCTAAGCAACGTGCAAAATATGATACTATTTATTCCCACTACTCACTAACATCTCGCTCAGGGCTGCGGGATGATGGCGTGACAGCAGCTCGTGCCAATGGTTAATCTTTTCGCTATGAATCATCACACCCTATACCAGAGGAGCAGGCCTTTACATCGGACAGGCTGGAGGAGGAGGTTAGCACAAAAATATGAACCCAATTAGTGGAAAGAATAACTCGCACTAATTAGAACATATTTTGATATAAGGCAAGGCTGTAGCAAAGACTTTCTATTATAATTGCAACGGTTGTGAGTGGGAGTAATTGAGGGTAGAAACAGTATAAGCTGTAGTAATCCAGTTTAACAGGCAGAAATAGATCCATATCTAGTAGCTTATCCACCAAGGCTACCACCAAGGCCACCGTGTTGGCTTGTTAGTATGCCACCATCCGTACCACTAGTAACAGAGCAAGCAGCAAATATGAGTACAAATACATAGCCAGATGCATCCCTTCCATCTCTAGAGTTAGTTTTTTAGCTTGTTCTTGCGACTATACCTGTGCATTAAGAATAAAGAGGCACGTTTCTTCTTTCTAGTTGAGAGGCGATTCTAGAGTCATAATAGGATCCCGGTAGCTTCGACCTTGACACAGTATATCTGACAGCGAGCGCCACGAACACCAACTATAGAAAGGAGGGGAGGTTGTTGGTTGAGCCAAGTTCCCACCAGAAAATGGAGATAGTGAGGTTCACCCAACCAAGTAGGCACGGATAGAATACTGAATATTATGCTGATGCTGCCGTATAGGGGAGACCAGAGGGAGGAGGAATAGTCCCCAGTGTGAGGGGCACCCCGATTACCCTAACAACTTAGAAAGAATGGAAAAGACCGGCTTTCACTTGGCTTGAACTCTCTATTAGCCTCCTTATTAGAGTAAGTTCTTCCCATGGCAGCAGCCTTAATAGAAGAGGACTATTATTTTAGTCCATACATCCTATCTTAGTCCATGCATTAAGAAGTTCCATGTAAAAACACTATAATACTCTCCTAAATTACCCACTGAACAACAACAATAATAATATTGAGTTCTCACCTACTAATTTGCTAGTTCAAATGAGAAGCTGTCGAAATTACGTCTTCAAATCGATCCAACTCAATAACAACGAGATTTCTACACATAAAAACCACAAATGAGAATGTTTTCTAATTCTGATTCAACCCAGTGAAGGGTACTTTGATTCTAGTATAGCCAACTGAGTCCGCATATAAAAGCTACATGGTAATATATTTCACTTCCTAGCCTGCCTCTTTAGTTAAGTCATAGCTTAGGTCAGTAATGCCCACCCGACGAGTAGGGCGAGGATGGAAGTTCTCGTCACTGGGGTGCCTGTTGGTCACCACTTGGCTGTGATAGCTTCTTACTTTCCCTTTCTCTTCCCCTCACAAGTTAAGATAGTGCATCATATTCTCCACTTAATTGTGTGTTTCCCTTCTCCTCACAGCGCAACATCGTTCATTTTTCTCTATTGAATGCCCATTTGCGCCTATGAGGCAGCACCGGATTATGTTGCCTGCTCGATGGTGTTGCAACCGAGCTGTAAGTCTCACCCCGGGCTGTTTCTCTGGGAGCATGGGCTACCTACTACATTCTTTATTTAAAGGGGTCCCCGTGTTTGACGTAACATTCCGAACACTGGTGGGCTTCAATTGATTCTAATTTTGTGCCATTTATAGTGGGCGTCTTTCGTCAATTTAAGAAACAAATTATAAACAAGTCACGGGGGGAACGTAGTATCAATTCAAGTGTCGAACGTGTTTCTAGTACCCGGTTTGGGAGATGTAAGCACGAGTTACATGGGCTTTACACTCTATCATGCTTACTAATGGGATTAGAGCTTATCACTGCTTATAGAACATTTATAATTAGTATCAAAGTACCTTATTATTTGGGTTACATCATGCTTATTGTACATATTACCTATATGGTCTTACTTCTACTAAGCTGAGTAATAGGAATAATATATCAATACGTACAAGGTAATGGTGTTGTTACTATCAAACCAAGTAAGCAACATGAGGTTAGTAAGGCCGCTCGACCAAAGGGAGAGGTAGTATTAGTCTCCAAAATGAATAGGTTATTTTATATCCCTAATATATGAAGCTCTTTTACATGTGGAATGCTTGTTTCCTGTAATATGACTCTATTTGGTATGATACTATGATTCCCATTTGATCATGTGAGCTAGTATGATCGTATCCTAGCCCAATTAGAGTTTGTCACGGGTTGATAGAAAGTAATGAGAGTGAATATGGAAACACTTTATATGATCCAATAAAGTTTAATGAGTATAACTAACATATATAATATGGTTCGGCATGATAAGGTATAGAGCTTAGTCACACTTAGTACTAATATGTTGATAATACTTATATTTTAGATTAATAACACATAGTAAACACTATGACTGCTCTAAACATAGGATTGGTATTTAATTCATGCGTTTTACAAGCATTGAGAAGAGTAATCCGTATATGGTATTCATAGTTATTATGTAAATTAAGCAACGGTGATAATACTTACGAGCATTACAGCTGATAAGGTGATTAGTGTTAAGCCCCTTGTTATTATGTATAGATTTCACCCCATCTGCCATTGAGGTTGCAAGCATATACGTCATCCCTTTACTCCATATATTGCATATCTATCTATATATTGTATGGTCTACCTTCTACTTGAACCGGTCAAGTTTGGCAGTAATAGAAGAGCTTACCCATTGTAGTTAGTGTATTGAGTGGTATTACTCTTTCCACTAATCTAAGCTAATACAAGGTTAATTATATTAGTACTAGTAGCTCCATATGTAATAATACAAAAGCTAATTTGGCGGATCTTACCATAATCTGAATGGGATTAGTAGTACCCTATCAACCATAGTTAAGCCACTTGCATTCATAGATTAACCATATAATGTATATTGAATTAAGGGAATCGTAAGGATTGCATGTACAGAACTAGGTTTATTACTTATATTAGGATTAAAACATCATAATAAGCATACGTATACCATATCTCTGTTACTCATATTACAGCTTATACAATACTTCAAAGAGTAATGTGTTCATGTTCAATAAGCAGGCATATCAGTATCTCCATAACATTAATCTATGCTTATACTAGATAGGTGATTACTATGATACCAGCTTAGTTAAGTATGATGTGCTAGTGAGCTTAGTGATACAGAGTACAAGTCGAGTCAATCTAATGATACTAATACTCATATATTAAATACACATGCTACCAGTCAACCAATGTAACTAGTATCAAATGATTTGGATTGCACTTGATCCTAATGTAACTAGAAATAGGAATGTGGAAGATATAACCCCGATACTGGGCATAGAAAGAACCCTACCTGGCATTATTCTTTCTCACTTGGATACATGAGATTGTCACTTGGGCCTCTTCCACCTTTTCCACTAGTCTTCTCGAATGAAACTACATGCTCCACCAAACACCGTTAGAGCTTTATGGCTGACCTACCTAGTTCTCATGCTTGTTTGTTACCTAGCAAATATAGCCCCTACCATAGAGATTTCATGTTGCTTGCATCAGTCCCAGGCTCAACCCAAGCAGGCGAGGTATGAATGAGAGAGAAGCAGGCAGGCTATATTAGGTATTTCTTATAGAGGGACCAAGCTATGACAACGTTCACCATCCTTATGTATGTGGCTAATTAGAAACTTCCGAGACAGATTTATTCATTTCTAGCGTAGAAAAAGATGAAAGTAAAGGTCCGGAGGGCTTGTCCTTTTGAGGGCAAGGAACACGTAGCTTAGGGACGACACCAACCAAATGAGAGGACTTGTTGCTAGTAGCTCGGCAGCTTGTAAATTCATTCTTATTGGCTTAGAAAGAAATACATGGCTGAGACTGACTCATTGTATTCTAGGTTGCGCTCTCTATAAACGGGAATGACTCTTAAATACAATGCACCTCATATTCCCAACGAGTAATGGCCTGTATAAACTACAGCTGGGACACTAGCAGCACCAGACATCTTAATATCGCAGTGGTATTTTTGAACCCAGAGTAGAAGATTAAGCCGGTAGGAATAAGATAGAACAAGAGCTTCTTACTCAAATAGGCTTTTACTAACTAAAGGATTCAAACTATAGGCTTTATAACTCAAGGATTCTAGAATAGTCTAATTATTAGTAATAATGGCTCCTTATGTTTGTTGCAGGGATTCTTTGATAAAAATAATGGTGTTATTCCTCTCCCTTTGGTCGAGCGGCCTTACGGCACCTCTTCTGTATGTTGTTCAAGTAGACACAGTAGGATCAATCCCTATAATTCTGTCCATGTTGTATCAGTGTGTTTCAATTTATTGAGGATCAGCGGTTACCTAATAACCCTATCATACAGGAACTCTTGCATCCACAAAAGTATTGTTCTATTTATTGTGCTCGTGCTTATTTCTTTAGATAACAGGGTCGGTCAGCGGGGGAGCGGGCCCACTGAATGAAGAACCCCCGGCCCCATGATAACCATCCTCCAACAAATGACAAAATGAGATAGGAGACCACGCTGAACAGCAGGAATTCTCCGAGGCCTTTGGACAATAGGATTTAGTTCCCCGAACCAACCAATGGATAGATCACAAGCATAGAGGGTAGTACAGGCAGTGAACGAGGAACAAGTCCCAGATAGATAGATAAATGGAGCGAATAGGAGCAACTCAAATCCTCCTTTAGGTATAGGTAGGACCTAGTAGGACCTGGACAAATTGTTGCTGAGCCCAACCATTTCGATCATCAGATGAAATATCTCAGCAGTTGTAACCCTTCTTTGGATCGATCAGTTTAAGTGGTGGAGTGGCTTCCTTTTTCCGACCTTCCAGCGTGGATTCATAGAATAGCTGTAGATCCAAGAATGATGTGAGAAGCCTCCTGCCAATAAGAATAATAATAAGCATTTAATCGGGTCGTATGAAACTCGCTCCTGCCAATTAGTCCTATAATAATAGTCCAATAGGTCAGAGTATGGGAACGAGTCACTCAACAAGTCAAAAAGTCCAACAAGCCTAACCTCCTTCCTTGCCGAGCTATAATTCCCTCCTGCCAATACCAAGAGAATGGGTCAGAAGTACACTTCTTACTTATGGTTAAAGCATTCATTAGTCCAAAGAGAAAGTATTTCCATTAGTCAGAAGGAGAAGGGATAACCTTACAGATGAATTGAAGGGAAGAAATAGAAGTGAGCGAGAGACCCCAAGTATCCATGATATTCTATTTCAAATCGTATCGCGAGTGGAAGGTGAATAATCCATAAATAATAGGTCCGTTGTCAGTAGGTTCCAATAAGTAATTTAGGGTAAGTGACTAGCATAAAATAGGGAGGCGAAATCTGGGTTACTTACATATAGGTGAGACGCAAAAACAGAACGCGAAAACATCAGGCGAGCGGTTCTTCCCCAGTTCCTTTCTACGGGTACACAATTTGTGGTCATCCCGTTCACTTTTGCTCTGCTTTCCTCTCCTTTTAGTCGAGACCTCCTTCCTAAGGACCTGCATTATCATTTTTTTTACCTTTCTCATAAATAAGTACATTACTTACTTTGTTACCATCGATAATCAGTTAGTAAGGTTGGGCACTTATTCCTAATGCTAGATATGGATCTTACTCAATTTACTGGCCACTAGTCGCAGTCGAAGTTTACCCATCAGCAGCTCAATCAGCAGTATCTTTTGAAGCAAGTGCTGACCCATAACTAAATCAAAAAATTAAGATCCATGCGCAGAGTCCCTTGCCCAGGCGGTTGAGGTTATAATGCCTCTAGATTAGAAGTTCGATGTTTACCTGAACCCAGAAATAGAGGTAGTTTTTTTCCACCTGTTTACCTAGTTAGTTGCCTGAGCAGAGTTGGTTCGATAGCCTGTTTAAGAGGAAGCATAGCTGGTAAGAGAGAGGGAAAGTTTACGTTGTTTACTCAGGGAGGGGTGAGGAACGAACCGCTCGACTGTAAGGAGAGGGGCAGCAGTTTCTGAAAAGCCAAAAGATTATGTAACAAGCAGTAAGGGTCGGGTCGCATGGCTTGCTAAAGGCTGAGAATGAGCACTTAACCTTTTGTAAATAAGGGGGCATCATAAGCAAACCCAATAGCTAGGGCAAAGATAGAGGCTAGAGCAGAGGAGGCAGGGGCATATCCCGTTTCATATCCAATTCCGGACCCAGTCCGAACAAAAGTAGCACCAAGAGCAAAGACGAATCGATTGATGATCCAATTGCATAACCCATTCTAAAGCCAGTCAAAATACCAGTAGCAGAGAAAGACACGAATAGCATCAGTTCCGATAGGAGGGATGAGAGAGCGAGACTATATTTGTATGCCAGCCTATAATCTCGGCTGGCAACGGAGATTTCAAGATATCTTTTTCTTTTAAAAGCTAATCATTTTTGTTTTATGAGTGGGATACTCTGCGATGTCGGAGTTTAATGTAAGAGTTGCCGGAGATGTTGGAGAAGTAGGCAATATATTGAAGGTGACTCACTCAGTGGATCAACTAAATAATGCTCCAGTTCAAATCACCAATTCAGGTTTTTCTCGAGTGAACACTACCGGGAGCGAATCCGAACATGCCCTGCCAGGAGCTAAGAGTTGACGAGGTACTCCAACTGAATGTCTTCTGAGATGAACGCGCAAATGGATGGGACAGTCTTACGGCCTGGGTGCATTAACTCCTACTTTCAAACTATACCCTACAGAAACGCAAGTCAGGGAATCCCAGTCAGGGAAGTGGCACCGGATAGTGATTGATTGCCCGCATATTTTAGGTGGGGTAGTCCAACGGGACGTTACCCCCCATTGTTTAAACCAATAGTAGTATGTGCCAAGTACTCGATCATAGTCAATGCCGCTAGTCAATGTTTTTTATTGGCGTTGGCACACTTGCCATATCTATGTGATAATCGCATATCTACGTCCTTGCCATTATTGTAATAATTTGTACTCTGACACAGCAATCTGAAGAAGCTACAGCAGGCAAGGGGACAACCCGCATCCGATACCGGGACAAAGCTCTAGAAGCTCCGTCGTAGCCTCCATTCTGTGAAAAAGAGAAAGAGTTCACTCCAAGTGGTAAATGCCAGGTTTCTATGTCTATTTCAAATTCGAAGGGTTGGGATAACCTTCCCTTCTATGAGCTCAGGACCAGGACCTTACCTTTGCTATGCTTTTTGAGGTGATGAAATCAAGCGCTTTCAGTAACTAGAGAGAGATCATAAGGCAAGCATAATGACATAATAATAGCAGCTATGATGAGACCTAAAATGAAGCAGCACTAACTAGAGTGGTTGGGACTAAATAACCGCTATAATGAAGCCTACCATGAGGCAACACTACTCTACTAGCGTCCACAGTTCGAGCGATAACGAGCCGATAGCCACCTTTTATAAATAACAGACACATTTGCATAAAGTAAGCCATAAAGCGGTGACCTCACCTCAGCAATAAAAGGCCCTCGCATTTAAGGGGGGAAAAAATATGCCGGGTTTCAAATCCGCTCTTCCAATCCGCTTTCCAACTAGATTAGTACACACTTTCGGAGCGAATGCATGTTTTACGAGAGACCTCCCTCGTCAGACCTGTGGTTTTGCTACCCCAATTAGGGCCACATATTATGGTAGAAGACACTTCGGCGATGAGGATTTTGGTGCTCCTGATCCTAACACTTTAAGAAGACGGTAGTTCATAGCAGGTCTAGTACACACTTCGGCTTAGATGCATGTTTTTAGAGGGCTTCCCTTTATCCTCTCCCTTTGGTCGACCGACTGAGGCTTTTTTGTATAACCGGTATCCAGACCAAGTATCCATCTCGAGTATCCAAATTGAGCAGCCTAACCAAGTAAGCAAGCCAAGTCTCCGAGTATCCCAGCCCAGCCCAGCCCAGACATAGAATCCATTCACTGAAGCCATTCATTAACAGCCATTCACATAAAAGCTCGCATCATCCAATTCAAACACAGAATGCATTTTAACCAAAGTTAGTGCTCTGAACCAGGTATTGCGTCGATGAATCAATTTCATATTTTCTGGCGAAAAGCAGGGCAGCAGTCCATGCAGCTTCATCATCACTGAATACGAGAACGGCAATAGAGTAAATAATATTACTGATAAAAGTGCCTATCCCCACCAAATCCTCCGATATCATAAGTTTTAGTTGTAGTTCCTAAGTAAGGCAGTTCCAACGATCCATCCATACAACGAAGGGTAGCTGCTGTCCAACTTCTAGTTTTTGAAAGTAGGGATATAACTTCAATTCACCTCCACCAATCACACCCATTTAAACCATTGATCCTTCGAACGAGGTTTATTTAGTTCCCAAGTTTCCACCAAAGCAAGCAAACAATAGCCAGATAAAACACCACCTTCGGCTTCACGGGCAGCTTAGAGTCTTAACAAGCAGTTAACCACATTTATTCACAGGCAGCCTAACCCATAGATACTATATAAAAACTGGGGATTTTACTAAAGGTTAGGTAGCTCGTGAGAATAGCAATAGGTGGGAAAGAGAAACGCGATAAGTGTGTCCCAGACGATTCCTCATTGGGTTTCTTAAAGTGTCAATTTTTTAGGATATCGAAATGCCATTTCCTTTAGGACAGCAGATTAATCGCCCACTTTTTCCCATTATATCTAGGATTTTTGAAACCGCTTCTTCTTTTAACCACCGCGTGTTAAAGTCTATAGGTGTTTAATCTGGTTCCTGCGCCCCAAAACAACCCATACGATGTCCCTTATGTTCATTAGGCAAGGGAACACAGGATAAAAGAAAAAAACCACTGTATATATCAACCCATTAAAATATGCATCATTCATCTCCTCCGTCTATACCAACCCACTGTATATATAAACCCACTAGTCACGCACTAGTGGTAAGCAACCCACTTCAAAAACAAACCGTTTCTGGCATGCCCACGGTTGTCTAGAAAAACCCGTTTGTCCTTCCCCTCCTTTGTCGGGAAAGAGCTACGCACCTTTTTATTCCCGCGTAGCGGCTTTACTCATATAACACAACTACTATCTGTATCTGTATCAATAACTAAACCACCCCTCTATCACTAACTAAGCCACTATCACTTTCTTTCTCTCTGTTCATTGACGAATTCCATTGACTAATTTCATTGCATGTAAGTAATGCCTTTGCATCAGTAATTGCATCAGTAATTGCATCAGTAATTGCATCAGTAATTGCATCACTATCACTAATTGCATCATGTAAGTAATCTAATGTCTTTGGTAAAGCACATAGCTAGATCATCTGTATCTCTGGGTTAGATGATCTGTTATCTGTAGCTCATCTGTATTCTGTAGCTTAGTTCATATGCATTAAAAGAGTAACCAACTTTTTCACTATGGCACGCCCACTACTGGTTCATAGTGTGTATTGTTGATGTATCCTGCTCATATTATATCTTGCATTCAATCAATCGATTTCAATAAAGAAATAATTGCATTTGATTGATCAAGTAAGAAAAGCGCTTAAGAGAAGGTAATGCGTTGACTAGCTCCTTGATTCACTAGGACCTTCCGTGTTGTTTCACTAGGACCTTCCGTGTTGTTTCACTAGGACCTTCCGTAAAGTAGCAGTATCAGGTTGGGTGACTAGCTATAAGGGTGGCGAGCTCCTTGTATCACTAGGCCCTTCCGTGAATAGGTAGGATTGTAAGATCTGTCAATGCATAAGCCAAGCTTATCTTCTATTCTGTGGGCTTCTCTATTCCTGTTGGATGAATTGCTGTCTTATCTATTGGAAGCTTATGCTGTCTAAGGAATCCAATCCTTCAATCCTGGACTACCGGTCTTTCAAACATTGCTAGTGAAGAAACGCTGTTTAAGGCATCTCTATTTACTAATAATTTCCAGTTTCATCACCCCAATGATAAATCCATCGTCTGGGACCCCATGTTGCTTTCTCTTTATAAGAATAGCAAATAACAAGGCATGCGTCCCTTGCCTGGTGTGCGTCCAATGCCATGAACTTGTGTGCTGCCACTGCCTAAGGGGACTTCACTTACATAAGGTAATTTTGCTAATCGTAGCTATAAGGGAGAATAACGCCTGGTCCAACCTCATTGCGTCAGGGGCTTGGCAGTGGGCAAAGTAACTGTGTTCGTAGCTATCGAAGCAACTTTTTCGTAGCTATCATTTTTACTACCATTCTGTATAACTCAAACTAAAAAGCCTAGATCTGAGCGCAGGGGCTAGAAGGATTGAGAAAAAGAGAAATGAAAGCCTAGAAAGATAACTGTGCTAATGGTCTGGGCTAAAGGAGATATTTCATTGTCTTCCTAAAGGAAATTGTCTCATATAATCCCAATGGAGTAAACGGGACCGCGTAAGACTGATAAGATAGCGCAAATGCTCTTCAACCCTTGGCTTAAAGCTGTTTCTTTATAACTAACATCTGAACTCCTATAGCGCTAATGCATTGAGAGTACCACTCGTATCTATATGCAGTGTACATGCACTCCGTGCTGCTGGTCACTGTGCTCGCTGTGGACATCCACAAAAACCATCCACAAACCAAGGTGCTTCCTTAAAGGGGAATCTTCAGCCAAGGGAGGAACCCACGCAGAAACCCCAAAAGAAACGATATTCTTTATTAAAACTAAAGTATGTGCTTTTGAAAAGGGATGTGCTTTATCCATAGATCTCAGCCCAGTCTTACTAAATCTATACGAAAAAGGCTACATTGAAACTAGCTTAGGCTACCTTGACAAGAGAAATAAGCACAGCCTTATGAAAGGAATGAAATATTAGGAGCCGTTCTCTTTCTCTTTAAAGCCTACATCTTATCGGTTGAAGGAGAAATTGAAGCGGTTAAACAATTACTTTATTGAATTAGTCATGTTTAAAGAAGGATTATTATTCTTTATACCCGGTAAAGAGAAATATTACCCAGCAGAACCGAGAACATAAATAGATAAGCTTACATAAGCTTTACATATATCTGGGCTCAGTGGAACCTTACCTGCCAAGCACGGAGAATAAGGTACCCAAGCACTAGGACCTACGCACACCTCCCCAAGTAAAGGGAAAGCACTTTCCTTTTTTCCAACTAGTATATAGTTTTCCAACTAGTATATAGGGCTATGCGGTGGCCTAAGGTGATTATGCTCATGAAAAGTGCTTGCATAATTACCCGGAACAATGAAGCACCCCCCCAACAAAAAGAGGCTTACAGAGCACTAGGATAAAGCTGTTCGGTGTAGCCTTAGCACGAGGGAGGATAGGTCGTACTTTAATTTCGGTCGCCCTCGTTCTTCATTTTGAGTTTACTAACTGCCATATCTTGCTACGCCTGATACAGTCGATCGAACACCCCTGTCAGCTTCGTGGGTGGGTCAAAGCATAGCTTCGTAGACCCTATCTATTCTATGGCTCGGGCATAACACTGGCTAGTCAAGTATTTTACCCCACTACGTGGTGATCCCAAACCTAGTGTTTGCCATCTTCACCACTAAGTGCTAGTTGTGATACAACCATGATATAATCTTCCCGTCGCTAGCTCGTTGGGTCCAGAGACAGCAAGTCGACAGCAAATTAAATCTATTCCACGGCGCCCTTGCCCACCTTGTAGTGGAAAATGATATATATATACAACCATAGGTAGGTCGCATTGGTAAGCACAAACTGTTCATGTTATTCCGTTGCTTCACATAAATGTTGGGTTGGTCTTTCCCGCCCTACCTCCTTTGGATCTTGTGAACAAAAAAAGTATATCTTTGGCTAATGTGTACCAAGTCGATTAGGAACTTCGAAATAGTGTAGTGTCGCCCCCAATCTATTGTGACTTAGTCTTCACGCTCACCACGTTCTTATCACACAAGCTAGGGACGGAAACACTCCTTCCGTATTGATCTCTTTTGGATGGATCCCCTCACCGTTACACCCTAACACCTTAAAGCATAGATGTTTACACAAGGAAAGATTGGTTCTTTCCGGCCGGCCAATGAGGCAGCTGCCTTAACCAGCCTATAAAACCCCCAAACCCAGCCTGCGGGCGGCGGGCCACCCTCATATCCTTTCTCGCCCGCTATCATGGCCAACCTACGATAACATATCCACTAACACGGTGAATCCAGTTGGTCAGGATCAGGAATTAGTAGCAAATCAGGCTGAGCGGGCCGGGGCTTAGTTCCAACCAACCATAGATATTTTTTCGTTCGCAGGCATAGAAAGCTAGGGGTAGTACCTGCCTGAACACAGATAGATAGCAGTCCCTAGTAGTCTCTCTTGTAGTAGTCTCTCTTGTAGTAGTCCCTCCTGTTGGACCTATCGAACAGTATCAATAGTCGACATAAAGTAGATTCATTGGTAGATTCATCCAGATGCTTAAATCCGGTATTTCTCTATTTTTCCGGTATTTCTCTATTTTTTCAACAACGCAGAAAAAAAGAAACTCGAACCAACAAATCCTTAGTCTTAGTGTTGGCCCGCCAGTGAGCCTTAAATATTTCTTTATTGCAGAATTGGGTCTGTAGCCCTAAGCCCCATTATCCCAATGAGAAGGTGGGTTTTTATTCCATCCGTAAAGTGCTTTTGGAATGGCTGGACTATTGCTAAAAAGCTAATGGTTGGGGCAATGTAGTTCCTTCAATGAACCGGGGGCGATAAATCAAAAACCAAAAAGTAAGAGCTTATATCCATGCCAATAGATGGGAATTATGAATGAAACATGATTTGGTAAATAAGGTGCGAGTGAGAGCCCGGAAAAACTGCAGGTCGAGGGGTGAGCGTAGTTTTCCACTCGATTTCGCAGAACTCGAGGTTGCGAAGCACGCTCGACCGTAAGGGAGAGGGCCCCTCTCTATATGTTATATGGGCCAGTTGGCAGTCTATAGTTGGGGATATCATAATCAGCCCACTTTTGAATCAGCCCTTGCTAAGGCTAGCTAACAACTAGTTTGAAGTCGAAAGGTTAATTGGGCGAACTATAATTGTTTGCTTGGAATAGATAGTTGTCCCCCCATAGAGAATAGAGTTCAGGGCCTATTGCCCATCAGTTTATAGAGGGTGCCACCTTATCGCTACAGCTATATATATAGTAGGCTAGGCCATCGGGAGAGAGCCCTTGTCTATATATGGCATAAGCTATATAGAGTTATAGTCTGCCCCCCCATAGCATAGATATATAGGGCTCCTCATAGATAGACTATTGTCTATCGTCCGTCTCCGTATCCGTATCGTCCCTCGTTTCTTGTCTATAACTCTTTTCTATATAAATACGGAGTTGGGAGTTGGCCCCTCTATCCAATCCATACCATATATAATAGGCCGTCGGGGGAGAACATGCTTAGCGTAGTTGGGGTTGGGTTGTTACATTCGATCAATCATGTTACGCTCCGATGGATGAGGAGTTAGGTTAGCACATATAGAATAGAGGGGCACCATACACCATATAGATATAG